>Ga0123340_1006869_pt1 | contig 10860 bp, 9 predicted proteins | sample SirMexnodulemix_FD_89961 | JGI IMG/M metagenome (GOLD analysis project Ga0123340, IMG submission 89961) | Root nodule microbial communities of legume samples collected from Mexico - Siratro Mexico nodule mix | ecosystem: Host-associated > Plants > Roots > Nodule | place: Mexico: Nepantla... | reverse complement strand
TATATATATAATATCTTTTATTCGTAGATGGCTAAAATTTATGGGAAAATAATTATGATTGTACCAATATTTTGATGAGATATACTAAACTACCTAATCATTTTTCAAATGATTTTTTATGCTTAAGTTAGATCGTCAAAAGTGATATATGGATCCATATGTTTGATAAAGTGAAAGTAATTCTTGTGGTTTTAGGTCAAGTTATATACCTCATTGTTTGAGGTTCTGATTATAGGCCCCCATTATTTGTATTGGTCTTAAGATTTATTAAGATTAATATTTAAGGTCTATAGAGACCTCACTCCTTTCATGTTTTTATGTTTCTCTTTCATATGTGTTTGTTGTATAAGTAGAAGTATAATTTGATCAATAAGAGTTGTCAAGACAGAATCTTTGAAAGATTTTGATTTTTCTGGATGGTTAACTTGTGAAGAACCTAATTCTAATGTCATAGAATATATACAATACACAGTTCTATGTTCTAATGTAGAACTCTTATTGTTGTAAACTTATATATCATTTGTAATATATTATGAATATTTACAGAAGATGCGAAACGTCGACATACCTTTATATATGTGAAATGATATCACGAGTTATATTTTCTTTACGAAAATTTTATTTCACAAAAAGAAAAAGAAATTACTTACAAATTCTGATTAAATAACAAATATTTATATAGTAGTCGGATTGTTACACCTTTAAACATGGTCTTTGAGAAATAATGTTTGATTTCAATATGTTTTACCCTATAATTCAAAAAAGATGTTATTTGAAAAACTAACATTGACACTATTGTAGTAAAAGATTGACGTGGTACCTTCATAAACACTATAATCTTTTATTTGATTCTTTATTTATAAAAAATTGTGAGTGACAACTTGCAACTAAAATATATACAACCTCAGGCTTATTAAATGTTATGATTCGTTACTTTTTGCTCATCCAAGATATCAAGTTTCCACCAAATAAAATGACATCCATCATTTATATATTTTTTCCTTCTACTCTATCCCTAGCATGATTTTCATCACATTGTCTTTCCAATTTATAACTTTATTATCCTTTAAAATATAGACTAAAATTAGTTATATATTTCAAATAGCGAAATGTGCATTCAACCATAATAAGAAATAAGATGTACTTTCATTTGGTCAAATTGAAAACAAGCATATAACCACACATTTAACATTATGTTTGACTTAGGGGCTCTTACATAAAGTAAACAACCAATCATCTAGTGATATACGATGATATCAACTTATCTTGATTAACTTTTTATCCAATACTTGAGGTTGTATACATTGACGTCTCTATCTCTTTGGCATCAACTAACCTTATATCTCTTCTTTAAAGGCTCATTGACATACTTCATTTATTGTGGTTATACGACACCATCTATTTGCTTCATACATAAATACAATAGGAGTTTAAGTTTTCTCATCATGCTCATTTCAAACTCATTATGCATAAACACAAAACTTCTTATCAAAAGGTTTGTTAATAACCTTGAAATTTAAATAAATTTAAATTTGTGAAACATAAATTTAATAATAATAAAATTATGAGAGTGATATTTGTGAAACATGATAATATATTTATCTTTGTAGGTGAATTTATACTTAACTCAATCTCATAAAATCAGTTTGTAAGTTTAGAATTGCACCACACTTATATATATATATATATATATATATATATATATTAATTTGACCTTATTTCTAATTGACATGAGATTTTCGACACACCCTTTATGTTGAGGAATAAATATCTTAAAGGTGCGATTAAATATTTATAAATGATCTAATAAAAGTATGATAACGTGACATAATAACTCCAAAAATTTCACTATGTAGACTTTGAATGACTTTGATAATATTTTAGAAAGTCAATCTATGTCTAAGTCAATCTCATAAAATGAAAATTGCACTTGACTTGATTTTGTTTCTAATGAAAAAAGATTTCAATCATTTTTTTTTTATAAAACCATTCTCTAATAGAAATGAACTTAATCACTTTGTACAAAATTTGATGAAAAAATTAGACTCTCAAAGAAGATTATAACCAAATTATTTTATTTTATTATTTATTTAATTTTTTCTATTTTAAAAATATAAACAAATAATTTTCTACATGTTATTTAAATAAATACTTTTATAAAATTGAGTTATTTCAAATATACTAATTTTAAGCTTGTGTAATTGCTTATTTTAAAAGCAAGAAATTTTATATTTGTTTTAATAATTAAATCCTATTCACTTTTTAAATCTGTGGTTCTTTTAAAATCACTTATTTTAAATACGGTTAAATGTACTTATAATTCTTTGATATATTTTTGATGTTTTTCTATTTTAGTACATTATATTTTAAAAGTTTTAATGTTATGCTTTATGATTTTAAAAAATGTTTTTAATATTATAATTAATGTTTTTACTTTTTTAACCAATTTGCTAAATATTATACTCAATGTTTTTAAAAAACATTCAGTAACATCTGTATGAAATTTAAACTATAATTATTACCGATTTGTGTTTTGTTTTTTCTTTTTGAAATCTCGGCTTGAATGCGACTGCAACAAATTTGAACCGTAATGTTAGAGAGAGGATAGGAGAGAGAAAAGTCGAAAACGAACTCTCTCACACCAATGCACAGTGGATGACGTGTCGCACCTACCGCTATATAAATACACAATCTGCCGTTTTGCCATTTTTGATTTTTGACTTCAATAGCCTCCGCTCTTCTTCGAGCGGGAACCAGACATTTTTACCTCTTCCGTCTCTCTCTCCTGTCTCTTTCGCTGCATGTCTCTCTGCTTCTAGGGTTTTCAATTTGCTCTTCCTTTCGCAATTAGCGCTGACCGACGCCATGAATCTGCTCCACGGCGCCAAGGTTTGGCTCGAGGACCGGGATTCTGCTTGGCTGCCAGCTGAAGTGCTCGATTCCGACGGCAACAAGATTCTGCTACTAACTGATTCCGGCAAGAAGGTGAGCGACTTCACGCGATGCTGCGAATTTGAATTTTGTAGTGATTTTGGTAATCTGAGGAGGTTTTTTGTGCAGGTGTTTGCTTCCAAGGAGAAACTGTTGCCGAGGGATGCTGATGAAGAGGAGCATGGCGGATTCGAAGACATGACGCGGTTGGCGTACTTGAACGAGCCGGGAGTGTTGTTCAATCTTCGAAGACGATACGCGCTCAATGATATCTATGTGAGTGTTTGATTTTGGATAGTTGGTAGATGTTGAATTCCCGTTGACTAGAGGTTTTGGGTTTGACTGATAGATATTTTCGTTGTTGGAAAGTGAAGTACTCATATGGAAGTATTGTTTTAGGTTTTAGCAGCTTTTAATTTTTCGAGTATGGTCACTTGCTTGTTTGGCTTACAAGTAAAGTCAATTCCAGGCAATTTGACGTGTGTTTGAATGTAAAACACTTAGCTGAGGTTAATTAAACATACATCATATTCAACGACTCAATACTACTGTAATTTAAACAAAACGACAGTGAATTGCGTGAAAAGTGATTTTCAAGTGTTTTTTTAGTTTTTGAAAATGTGAATAAATATTTGCAAATCCAGGACAGCACAACCCACCTCTGGAGTAGGTTTCACCCTCACCAAGTACGCCCCAGGTTATTCACACCCTTGAACTAGGACTGAAAACAGAAGAATGGAACGATAAAACATCTCCAAACTTTTTTGTTTTTTGGTTTTTAAAATACTTGTTTTGGGAACTTTTCAAAATTTTGGTTGAGAAACTGATTACTGAGTAGTGTGGGATTGTATTAAAAATGTTCTTCTTGCCAAATAATAGTAAGTATATATAAACATACCCATAATATATATATTTTTGGTATTTTTTATGTTGCTATTGTTTACAAGGAGTTGCATTGGCGATTTTGACGAGTGCACTGTTTAATGATCACGTACCAGAATAAACAATTTCAAATCTATTAATTAATATAAATAAACTGCACATTTTGAAACTTCAGTTGTTCTTTTAGGGATTTCGGTGGATGAAAGTTTTTGATTTTAATGCATTTGCAGTTGCTAATATTAACCGTGAACCATTTTGATTTGTTTGTGAACTGTCATTTTATGCTTTTTTTCCTGACTTGCTTTTCTTTGCTAGACATATACAGGGAGCATTTTAATAGCCGTTAATCCGTTCACAAAGCTTCCACATTTGTATGATTCCCATATGATGGAGCAATATAGAGGAGCTCCATTGGGTGAGCTTAGCCCACACGTTTTTGCTGTCGCTGATGCATCTTACAGGTGAGTGTGCATTTGATGTGTTTGTGTTATATTTACAATTTTTACACTATTTGCTACTTGCCATTTTGTGTTGTAAATTTGTGAGATTTTGTTGGTCATGATTTAGAGCAATGATGAATGAAGGTAAAAGTCAGTCTATCTTGGTCAGCGGCGAAAGTGGTGCTGGAAAAACTGAGACAACAAAATTGATCATGCAGTATCTTACCTTTGTTGGTGGACGTGCTGCTGGTGATGATAGAACCGTTGAACAACAAGTTCTTGAAGTAAACAATTATTGAACTCAATCAATCATGATTTCAGAGATAGTTTATTTCTAAGTTTCATTTGCTATTTAAAATCAGTATGGGATGCTAATTTCGCTATTACTTGATTCAGTCCAATCCACTTTTGGAGGCATTTGGTAATGCAAGGACTGTTAGGAATGACAATTCAAGGTGAATTTAGTTCTCGCTTTTGTGTTTATAATTTTTTTTCTACTCTATTTCTTGCATTTTATCTTCTTTTAATCCTATGCAATATTCTACTTTATTTAAAGAATAAGACTGGTTTAGTGTTTGGGATTTTAGGATTTGGCTCATGAATAGTATATCCCCTGAACATCCTTGGTTGGGGTTGAAATTTTATGGAAACAAATTGTTGAAGAAAACATGTTTTTCAATATGTGACATTTTTTTAATTAGTATCCAATCAAGTGGGGAGTGTTTTGAGAGGAATTCTTTATTCGTATTTTTTTTGATTGGCAAATTTGTTGTTTTATGGGATTTCTTTAGGTTTTATTCCTCTAAGTGCTTGTTTGGGGAAAATTATTTTCCTGGAAAGAATTGCCTTTTTTAGGACTCTTTTATGAAAAGTGACTATTTCTCTAAAATAAGTTAAATCCAACATGCATTGAGTGTATTATATTATAGGGACCAATAGCTTGTCTTAATATGTGAGTTTATACCTAATTCAAACTCACAAAATTGACTTGTAAGGTGAGGATTGAACTTCACTTATATTATAATTTAATCTTATTCTTAGTCGACGTGGAATTAGTTAACCAATGAACTTGATCAGATAAACTTTAAATGACTTTGATACCATTTTAATAAGTGAGTTTATATCTATTTTTAGTTCACAAAATTGACTTGTAAAGTACGGATTGCATCCTGCTTGTGTGTGTATATAAATTTAATCTTATTCCTATTTGATGTAGAATCTCTATAACTCGTTGTCTTGTACAATTTAATGTAAAGAAACACAATATTTTGATTTTTTGCTATTGGAGCCAATGCCAATGAAAAGACACACATTATCTTATCAATTGGATGGATGTCTTGTGTTGAAACTCAGAAAAATACACACCTTATTGAAACTAAGGTTATCAATAGAAGATAATGGCCTTTGGTGATGAGTAAAAAATTCATCATATACATATGTCATGGCAGCCTATGGCAGAAGCTGTAGTGGACAAAAAGGTATATATTCAAAAGCAGAAAAAAAAAATTGAAAACAGCATAAATATATAGCAACAACTTTCATAAACTAAAATTCATGTAAATATCACAATTCTCCAATGAAAAATGTTGTAACATTCATTGAAGTTTCATAATCTCATTACATATAGAGATAAACATAACAGTTCAGAAAAAAACCTATAAAAAGATAGAATTATAAGAATAGTTTTTTTTTTCTAAAAGGAGAACTATAATTCTGAAATTTTTAAAAAAGAGCACACAAATATTTAATAGATGAATAACAAGTATAGCGACATAGAGGGTTAATGGAGAGAAAAATAAAAGGAGAGAACAAGAGATGGAGAAGAAGAAATATGAAGAAATCACGAACAAAGACTAGCAAAGAAAATAAACAAATTGAACAAGAGATGGTTAAGGTTTCTGGAGTTGGTGGTGGCTGGAGAAGTGTCGTAGGAGTTGCTTGGCAGCAACTTCGGTGGTTTGCAGGTGAGAGGAAAGTATAAATTCTTGGTTTCTTCTTTTTTCAAGGTTTACTAGATTTATGACAGGTAGGAAGTGTGAATTTGGAATATTCTCGGAAAGGGAGTTCTAAATAATGTTTTTTAAAATGGGCAAAGATATAACCCTAAATTGGATTTTTTGAAACAAATCATAAAACCCTGCGAATTTCTGCAATGGGCATGGTAAATTGTAGTGGCCATGGCAGGCATTATGATAAACAATGCCAAAAAGCTTCAAGTAGCAGATGGCAATGAAAGTCAAACTTCCATGCCATACCTGTATGACATCACCATAATAGTTTTTTGACAACATTTGTTGAAATCACTAACTTTCCTACTTTGCAGTAGTTTTCCTCTTTAGTTGTGGGCTTTGTACTTATAAAAATCGTGCTACTCATTATGTATTTTAGGAAGTTTTTTTCTTTTCTATTTTATCCTTGCTATAAATTTATTCTTTATTACAGGTGTATCTTGCTATTGATACTAGGATTATGTATTTAAAAACAATCCCATAATTATAGGGATTTGTTTCCTTAGAATTAGCTCTCTATATTTTCTAAAATAACGAACAGGCTCATGTATTTATGGGTCCAATGACCTCATTAATGAAATACCAAAAAAATATATTATTCTTTCTAGATTTAAGATGGTATCATTGCCTATCCAAGTGTGGTCTTTTGGGCCTATCGTGTCAACTACTATTTGAGTAACGGTTGGACTATCCACAAATATATAGTCGTACACTTGGGATGTTTAGTTTTCGGTGCGAGGGGGTGTGTTGGAGATCCTATATCGAGTAGAGATAAAACCAAATTAATATATAAATTGGAATAAACATTATCTTACAAACTGGTTTTGTGAGATTGAGTTATGCTTGAACTCACTTACTAGTGTCACCCATTATCGGGTCTCTGTAGGACCACTCACAAATATTTAGTTCTATGTTCGAGATGTCTAGCAAATCTCACATTGACCAAAGAGAATGGTGATGTACAATATATAAAATGGAGCAAACCTTACTTTACAATCCTGTTTTATGAGGATGACTTCGATTTTAATTCCACTTTTTAATATGGCATTAAAGCCTATCCAATGAGGTTTCTTGGGCATATTGGTCACCGACTATTGGGCCATTGTTGGACTACCCACAAAATCTAGTCCTATGCTTGATATGTCTAGTTCTCGGTGTGTGGGGCATTAGAGATCCTACATTGATTAGAAATAAAGACAAATTATATTATATAAATTGGAGCAAGTCTTACCTTACAAGCCGTTTTTTGCAAGCTTAAGTGAGGTTTGAATTCCAATTCCTAATAGTACTCATGTCATGTTATGCCCTCGCACACGTTCTTGTCAACGAAGTACCTCATTTAATCTTGTTCTCTCAATGTTTTCATTTTTTACCCTTTCATGTCTTTGGGTCTACGTGTTTATCCATAATCTAGACCTTGGTTTTGCTTACTTTCAGGCTGCACTCATGAATGTGTTTTCCTAGTTTATACTATTATCAAAGGGTTAATAAATGCTGTTGACTCTTCATCATTATCTAATGTTTGGTGATGTTTCTTTCCTCGAGTTTGTTCCCTTTGTCTCCATTTCATTATCTTTTGAGTTTTATGTCCAAGTCTTTACTCCTCCATCCTATTCCCATTCAGTATCATTCACTAGAGCTGCCTCATATAATCATATTCAAGAAGATCCTCCTCTCTGCAGTATTATTTAATGGTGGCTATGTTGGTAACATGAGGAATGGTGGTCATGGTTTTTCAACAAATGTTCAAAAACTAGACAGAAGGAATTGGGCCATGTGGCCTGGAAAAGGGTTTAAAACCCTAAACCAAGCAGAAAGTCACGATACACTTCCCTCTAATGAGTCATGATGACCTGCGCCTCCTCCAAGCATCTAACCTCCCACACTCCGGTTATTTCCAACCTTGGAGAACCTCTCTGTCCTACTTTCTCTGTTGAACAATATTTTGCCTTTTTCGGTTTTTTGTTTCCTATTTAGTTTTACAAAGTTATTTGTTTTACTTTTTAATTATTATTTTTGGCTTTCTTTAATTCTGTTAGTTATTTTTCTGCTCTATTAGATTGTTATTTTTTGTTTTCTTTAATTATTATTTTCAATTCTGTTTTTGGAATTATTTTTTTAACATTTATATTACTTTTTCTAATTTTTATGATGAATTTTAATTGTTCTATTCTATTTCTATTTAATATTTAGAATTCTAACTTTTTTCAGTTCTATTTTCGTCTATTTTTTAATTATTTTTTATTCCATTCATTCCTATTTTTTAATTGCTTTGCAGCTTTTCCATTCTGGTTTTTAATTCTTTTGAACTCTTGAACTTGATGAAAATGAGAGTTTTAGTAGTTTATGACATTTTTCTTATGAGACATGATATTTTTGTTGGATTAATCCATATTTGGTTACTATTTTTAGTTTTTTATTCATTTCAGTTTTTTTTGTGGGTGAATGTAATTTTATTTTGTCTGCCATAGGCTGCCATGCCATCATCCATACGTGATTGGAGGATTTTTGTCTCACTGCCATAACGTGCCATTGATAACACTGCTTCTAAATCCCATATATGTTTATGAGTGTTGGCGTCCTCCTTCTTATGCCAGCACCAACTACTGATGTGACCTCCCCAACTTACAATATAAGCACTTTGTATGTTTTTTGTGAAGAAAATAACCCCAAATAAGATGAATTATATATTTTGAATAAAGTTATGTTCACCTATCTTGAAACAGTTTTCTTAGTTTTGTATTTTTTCTATCATAATGAGCCTAACATTAAAAAAAATAGAGGCACACCATTTTTTAGCGTTTTGTGTTATTTTTAATTTGATTTTTCTTAATTCTTAAAGAAATATGAATATATTTATAATACTAGTGTTTTGAAGTGTCCATTTTGAGATGTTGGCTAAGTGTCTCAGCAATCTGGAAGTGTCTGGTTAAATATCTAAGTTAATAAAAAATTTCAAAATTGTTTTGCACGTGCTATACAAATTGTCGAGAGGAATTTATATGGAATGCTAAAAGGAGTGGTTGAGCTTCATAACAATGAAATAGGCTTTTGAATACAAACGTATTTAGTGGACTATCATTTTGAATGTTTTGACATCATTTTATGTTTTATTGTGCTAAACATATTTATAGTCAAGGAGTGGAATTTGCAATGTACTCTTCCATATATATTATTGCTCATAGCCTCTCATTATCTCTATGTTATTTGGTTGCAGTCGTTTTGGGAAGTTTGTTGAAATTCAGTTTGATTCAAATGGTAGAATATCTGGTGCTGCAATCAGAACTTACTTGCTGGAAAGATCACGAGTAGTGCAGATAACGGATCCAGAGAGAAATTATCACTGCTTCTATCAGTTGTGTTCATTTGAAAGGGTATTTAAGTTCTTTGAGGACTATTATACTTTTTTGTTGGGTTGGAGTGGGGTTAGTAATGCAGCATGGTGCGATAGTTTGTATTGTGCATGTGCAGGCTATGATTTTCATAATATCATGGTCAGAGCGTTAAGTGTTATAGTTTATAATTGGAATGCCTAATTTTAGGATGCAGAGAAGTATAAGTTAGGACATCCGAGTCACTTCCACTATCTAAATCAAAGTAAAATCTATGAATTAGATGGTGTAAGCAACTCAGAAGAATACCTGAAGACAAGGAGGGCAATGGATATTGTTGGCATTAGTCACGCAGATCAGGTGTAATATTGTTTCCTTCAGTGTATTTCTTGCTTTATTGCATGCTTTTGTGGTTCAATGGACTGTTTTATTGGTGGCCAGCCCTTTACTAATAGTCATCCCTTCTTCGTATTATCAGGAAGCCATATTTCGTGTCTTAGCTGCAATTTTACATTTGGGAAACATTGAATTTTCTCCTGGAAAAGAGCATGACTCATCGGCAGTAAAAAATGACAAATCAAGATTTCATTTACAGATGGCTGCTGATCTTTTCATGTAGGTGATTTATGTTTTGTTTATTATAATATTATGAGTCATAACTAGGTTGAATTTCATTTGATCCAAGCATTTGCACTTAAAACTCAAATGCACAAGTTTTAAGTTTGCAAACATTTTATGATGCTGATTTATTAATTTCTGGTAGTATGATCATGCCGACTATATAGACAATTTATGCAAGTGAAGTCTGTTAGGATAATATGTGAATGTAAATATTTTGTATTGGAAAAAGTTGAGTTTATCTAACAACAGTCTATGCTATTGTTCTGTGTAGTATCGGCAGGAATACCAATGAATTGGATGATTGTTGTTTCAGTTTTAAGATGTATTGTGGTCATAATATGTAGATTTGTTTTTCCATTTCTAACTGAATGGCTTAATTTATTTTACTTTGCTAGGTGTTATGAGTGAGTAACTCCTTTATCTGTTGTATTCTGTTAGTTTGTTAGAGCTGTCGTAAGTCAGTTAGCTGACAGTTGTCACTGTCAGCAGTCATGCCAAATAATGGGCTGGTTTGTTTGTGTGTGTGTTTTTTTTTTTTTTTTTTTTTATATAAGTGTTTATTTAATAATATAAAGAGTTTTCTGTTTTTTTTATGTGTTTGTCTAATCTTTTAAAAACAAGCAGTTTATATTAGCAATTTTTATT
>Ga0123340_1006864_pt1 | contig 10864 bp, 10 predicted proteins | sample SirMexnodulemix_FD_89961 | JGI IMG/M metagenome (GOLD analysis project Ga0123340, IMG submission 89961) | Root nodule microbial communities of legume samples collected from Mexico - Siratro Mexico nodule mix | ecosystem: Host-associated > Plants > Roots > Nodule | place: Mexico: Nepantla... | reverse complement strand
TTTTGTTTGTATTTTTTTTTTTTGTAGTTGGGTGAATTTTTTTTATTTGGAATTTTTGAAAAATAAACTAGTTAAAAATATTGTTTTAATTTTTATGTTTATAATTTTAGATGATTCAATTAATTAATGAAATTAATTATGTTAATTGAATACAAGTTAGGAAATTTTAAATAATAACAGTGAAATACTTTTTTAATTGTAATAAAATAAACTCAATAGATTGGAGGAATAAATATTTAGTAATTTTTTAATTTTGTTTTGAATTGATTTACCTATTTTATTATTAATTAGTCTTTTTGAGTGTTTTACCATGAATTTGAGGGTCAGGAGTAATTCTTATAAATTTTAGATAAAGTATCCATTAGGTCAACAAATACTTGTAGTTGAACACTAAACTTAAAATTTTGTCAATTATAAACATAACATATATATGGTCAATATTTATTAGTTTTTCTTGAGTAAAGTAGTGATTTTTTTTTAAATATTGATATTTTGCATGCAACATGTGATCTCTCTTAACTCCTCTTACCACAAACTAAGATATTTTGTTATTTAAAATATTGTTTTAATAAAAATGGAGATGGATAAGTAATATGTTTTCTTCCTAATACAGTTTATGTATTCAATAAAGTTTATATATTCAATTAGATTGATTGTCATATATTTTCAAACTTTTAACTTCTATCATTAATTGTTTGAGTCAACTCATCTAATAATATAAATTTATTTATACAATTATTTTGGTAAAACTTTGAAATCACTCCTAGTAACTTAGCTTTGAAGAGTGAATTGTTTCATTCCATAACAAAATAAGTGAATCAAGCCAAAAACATATTTTTATTATTGAAATTATAGTTATAATTGAAAAATTATCCATACAAACAGTAAAAAACTATTTTTTGGAATATTTATTATCTAAATTTATTTACTTTATTTTGTTACAATGAAAAACATATACTTTACTGTTTTATTTTTTTTAAATGATATTCAATTAGCATAATTAATTTAATTAATTAACGAAATGATCTAAAATTATGAAAAATAATTACAACAAAATATCCAAGTAATTTTTAAAAAAATTAAAATAAATAAAATAAAATAAAAAAACACATTAAGCTACCATAAAATTCACAAATAAATAAAACAAAATATTTTAAAACTAAAAATTAAAAAAAAATTACAAACATAGAAAAAAACTATGCTAGTAAGAACTTACACCAAAGCACGAGTTTCACAATACTTTAAAAGAAATTTTTGGAGTCTTAAAAAAATAGAAAAAAACAAAAACAAAATTAAAACGTGATACTAAACATGATTTTAAAAAAAAAAATGCTACAAAGTAAGATTTTTAAGAAAAAAAAAAAAATTACATAAAATGTGCTACAAAACACGATTTTAGCATGAATGAAAAAAAAAATTACAAAAAAAAACTTGCCCACATCCTAATATTTTTAATAATCGGTCTATTTGCATAAATTAAAAATATAATTTCACGATTTTTGAATATTTAGTCAGGATTTTCATTCGAGTAGAATATTTGTTAACGATGCTTTAAAAAATGAGAAAGAAAAATTATGGGTGCTTCGCATTAAAGAAAAATAAAATGGGAATGATTTTGAAATTCATATTTTCAAAATAACAGATTAAAAGTTAACATGTAAAACTTAGAAAGTTAAAAATTTAACAGAAAATAAATATAATTTAAATTTTAATAGTGAAAATTAATATAATGACAAATATGTATTATTTAAAATGTAATGTATATTTTATTAATATTAATTTCACAATCAATATATAAAAAAGTAGCATATATAGATATATGTAAAATAATAATTTGAAGCAAAACAAAGTTATAACAGAGTTTATAGGACAAATCCAGGATCTTTTAAATAGTATTGTAACTAAAAAATGATTAAAACTTGTTCCCAATCAAGGACGTGACTTCTGAGGAAGAAGAAAGTTGGGATAGATGAAAGAAAAAAGGATTAAAATAAAATTTGTAGTTAAAACATAAAGGAAAATTAGGGTAAGAGAATAACAAAAATGGGTGTGACAATAATAAGCCTTTGCAAGCTGACTTCACATGGCATGTTAAAAGCCGAAAGCCCAAAGACTCATACCGTGTGTCACAATTTTCATATGGGTAAAATAAGACGAATTCTTCCTACCCTTTTATATTATCACCCTACACCTCCATAATTTGTCAAATTTCGAAACTACCTTTGATGATTAGATTAAGTTACCCTTTGTAAAAATAAAAAGTGATCTTATTTATAGAAATGGTTGTTGAAGAGTGTAAGAGATGAATGCTTTTCTTGGGTGTAGTTGAAGATGGTGATTGGATGTTCGTGGTGGTGTATTGTGGTAGTGGAGGTAGTTGATGGTGGTTTTATGATTTGGTAATTTAGAAGAGATCATCAGATCATATAATTTTAAATTAAATTTGTTGGTGGTGTAAACTTTTGGATTGTATAATTTGAAAGGTTATTTGTGTTAAGAATTGAGTTTTAGATTGTATAATCTGGAATGTAATCTTATATTACAAATTGGACCAATCCGAAAGAGATGATTATCTTCTAGATTATATAATTCGAAACTCAATCTGTAATATAAATAACATTTTAGATTGTACAATTCAGAAGCAACATAATATATTTTAGATTAGCCTCGTACCCCCAATTCGGAAGTATAAAATTTAAAGACCGGATTAGGCCAATCTGGAAGGAAAAAATTACATTCCTGGTTGGACCAATCTGGAAGAGCCAAATTTTTGGAATTTTAAGGAGTTTGCATAGAGTGTATTTTAAGTATGAATTGTTTGTTGAATGTAGATATGGAAGGGCAACTTTGGAGTAGAATTTCATAGAAAGTAGATAAGATATCAGATACTGAAGAAGTACATCAAAGTATCATTGTGGGTAGTAAACAGGAATGTGTCTTGGATTTTACAATGAACAAGGGGTAAATTAATTTTGACTTGCTTATGTATAAATTTCGACAACTAAGTTAAATTTGTTTTGGCTTATTTATTTAGGTGTTTGGTACTAGAGATTATTTACTAGAATGAGTTTGTAGGTTTATGGACTTAGGCTTGTGGTTTCATACTTAGATCTAACAAATCAACAAGACAACAAGGAAGAAAGACATTTGTGTTGTTGGGTTGTGAAAGGAGTGACAAATATAAAAAATACAGAGATGATTTAGAGGTGACTATTACATATACAAGAAAGTGTGAATGTCCCTTTAGATTGCGGGATAAACCTGTTGGTAATGGAGAATGTTGTGTGTTGATGGTAATATGTGGGTTACATAATCATGATTTGGTTGAGAAATTAGTTTGTCACCCTTATGCTGGCATATTAAGACCTAATGAGCATTCCTTAGTTGTTGACATGACGAAGAGTTAAGTGAAGCCTGCAAACATATTGCTTACTTTAAAAGAGTATAAAAAGATTATGACAACAATCAAACAATTGTACAATGTTAGATACAGATATAAGATATCACTTAGAGAATCAAGAACAAAAATGTAATAGTTAATGATGTTGCTAGAGCGTAACCATTATATTAACTAAAGTAGGTGTCATCAGCACTCACAGGTTGTAAGTGATATTTTTTGAACACACCCCGATTCAGTGAAGTTGTTGAATGCATTTAGCATTGTTCTATTAATGGATAACACATACAAAACAACAAATATAGGATTCCTATGCTTGAAATAGTTGGTGTGGCATCTACAAGCTTAACTTTCTCGGTTGCTTTTGTGTTGTTGTTAAGTGAAGGTGAAAATAACTTCATATGGGCTAGGGAAAGACTTAGAGGGTTGTTTTTAAGGGGAGATGTGTTTCCTGAAGTCATTGTTAATGACATGGACTTTGCTTTGATGCATGCAATCAATGTTGTTTTCCTGAAGTTCTAAGTTGCTATGTCGGTTCCACATCAACATAAATGTGAAAACAAAGTGTAAAATGTTGGCTGATTCTAGGAAGGCTTGGGACGTTATCATCGATGCATGGATAATTGTGATGGATTGTGATGTGTTTGAGGATTGTGTTAAACAATTTGAATGTATTTGTTCAACATGGTCGTTATTTCTTGATTATGTGAAAAAGACACGGCTCATTCCCCACAAGGAGAAATTTTTTAAGGCTTGGACATATAGGGTGATGCATTTGGGTAATGTGACATCAAATAGGTATGTTTCAATATCTTGTGTTTTCTTAAACGTGTGGCAACAAAAGTATTAAACATTTATATTTTGTTTTGGTTATGCAGGGTTGAACAAACTCATTGGAATCTGAAACGAATATTGCAGAATAGCATGGGAGATTTGTGTACATGTTGGGATGCATTCAACAATGTGCTTGTTTTTCAACATAATGAAATTAAATCATCCTTTGATATGAGTCTACATGTTATTGGTCTTATGTTCAAAGTGACATTGTACAAACATTTGGTGGGCGTGGTAAGCAAGTATGCTTTGATGCATATCACTGAAGAGTTTGAAAGAGTTAGACATGTAGGGTTCGATAGTGAACATTGTGGATGTGTACTCAGAGCTACTCATGGTTTTCCATGTGCTTGTGAATTAGTTAGATATGGTATGGGTATCATACCACTTAATGAAGTGCATGTGATGTGGACTAGACTCAGCTTTTCAGAGATATTATCAAGTGATTATCTTCTGAGTTGTCCATTCAACATGAATTTGATATCATTTTAAATCAATTTAACGAGGTTGAAATTAAAGGTAAAGTGACAATTAAGAGCAAATTACGTGAAATTGCATACCTTGATATAACATCAATGTGTTTTCTCATGGAGAAATTCAAAACTAAAGGGTCACAAAAAAGTCCATAAAATAGAGTTGAGAGGTAAAAAAAGCATAACTCATCTTATTTTTAACATGTTGATTAAATTCATTCCATGAATGATAGTTGTTATTCACTGAAGGCGTCAAGGGGGAGGGGAAAATCACAGTTGTCAGTAATCACCAAAGTTGTTCCAATGCTTGATCAATTTCATCTGACTTGTCACCCACACATCGAAGATGTGATTGATATGAAGGCGGACGACATTGTGGATATTGCTACACTTTTGGGTATGGGTGAAGAGTCATGGGCCCTAGTTCGAATGAATTTGTTTAAAGAACTTTGCCAATGATGTGATGAATATTCTAACATTATAGGTGTCTATGAACGAGTTAAGCAATTGAAGATGTCATTGTTGGTGGATGAGACAATAATTGTAAGTTCTTCTTCATTACATAATTTGATTTTGCAAATTGTCCATCTATATATATAACAATTATATTTTTTTTCCAGGCTGGTGTTAACAAATGGATGAGGATAGTAGATATAGGTTACGTGGTTACTAGTAGATATAACGTTATATTACTTTGTTTATCGTTGAAGCAAAACATAACAATATTCCCATTGAGAAGTAAACCTAATTGGTCATACATGTGTGCTAGAACAGCTACTCCTCAGGAATATCCTCCACGCATGTGTAGGTCCCTAAACAATGCCATATATAGATGCAACAAGAAAACCTTACCAGCAGATTCTCATAACTGACGGACACAAGACTCTTCATAAATCTATCATAACCAACTCAGTCCCATCTGTGGACCCTAACACTGTCTCAGCTTGGCATTTGCATCACCTTTGTCAACGCCTAGCAAACCGCCAACAAGCTCAAAGCTCAAATATAATCCAACGTCATGTAAGTGGGAAATTGACCTACAATAAGAATGTGAAGGAGAGACGACACATCATCCAATGTGGTCCTCATCTCACCCACTAGAAGATGGAACATGTTAGTGTTTCTATGCCATCTCTCAACAAAGACTAATAATAATAAGCTCATGTTTGCGACCTCATAACCAATGTTCCACAATGACAACAACCCAAAATTTTGTACAAAATATGAACTTGGGGACAAGGAATCCCAAATTTACTAGTTCCCTAGCATGGGAGACGAACTTAAGTTCTCCATGGTCCTAAACAAAATAAAATAATGGTCTTCATAAGCATTGTTACCTACTTAAACCGAAACCAACAAAACATTGAATTGTAAAATCTTACCTCACCCATCCACAACCTCAATGCAACATGCTCGCCATAACTCACAAAGACAGAGCAATCAAAAGTCCCTTTAGGGAATTTTCAACACCAGGAGCAGTACCAACATTAGTAGCTTGACCACGACGATCTCCTCTTTGCATTGAAGTCGTAGGCCTCTCTCGACCCTGGGGTTGAGATCCACCTCCTCTAGTTCTAATCATTAATCTTTCAAAATCTACATGTTATTTAAATTCACAAATTTAACCAATTCAAGTTTCAAAAAATACCTTAAAGCAATCTTCCGAATTGTACAATCCATAAGCATTTTTGGAAAAAATAATGGCTTATGGACTATACAATCTGGAAGAGAAATGTTTATCCAAAAGCTTTCCGGATTATACAATTCGGAAGTCACAATTTTGTTGAAAGGAAAACCAGAAGCCCTTTCCAAAATTTCTTCCTCTTTCGAATTGTACAATTTGGTATTCATTTCAACAAAAATGTAACTTCCGAATTGTACAATCTGGAAGCCTGTAAATCGACGAAGATAAGGAACCCATTGCACCGCTATCCTACATCACTCAAATACACAATACCACTTCAATATACCAAAAAAACCACTTCAATGGTAAACTTTGCATGTCTAAATGGTTCAATCGAGAATGGAGGTGAGTTTAGGTTTAATGCTTCACACAACCACACTGGAAAATAATCAACCTTCACTGAAGAGAACCATTGCATGGCAGTCTTCAAAAGACCACCACCGTCGATGAAGGTACACACAATCTCAACTCAAACACAGTAAACAAAAGGTGCAGGAAAGGGAAAGAGCGATAAACGACATAAAGAGGTTAGGGTGAAGGGCAGTCTAAGGTTTAAATTTTTAACATAAGAGAATTTTTGTCTTTTCAATTTTCCTATGGAGGTGAAGGGTGATATTGTGGAGGTGCAAGAAGAAGGCCTTGTAAAATAATTTTTTATAAAATTTAAAAAATTGGGTCATTTTGTTGAAAAAGGGAAATTATATCAAATTAAGATTGTAAGATTTAGTGTCTCCATTCATTCATATTAGTATGACTATTTGGGGTCTATCTTCATAACATAATTTAACTCAAAACAAATCAAATACTTTATGCAAATTTGGGTACATACAATACAATGTATCTAAAGTTTATATGCAATTTCTTTTTAAATGCAAAACATTAAAAACAACAAAAAATATATAGTAAAATATGGGAAACAGAAATAATAATACAGAAAATAAAATTGGAAAAACTAAAAAAACTATAAAACAAGAAGCTAAAACGACACTCTCTCACACTAAAATTTACATGGTTCTCAATGAAAGTATAGATATAAGACAAATACAAATAGAAGAGTGGGAAAGAAAAAATGGATTAAAGGTCAAAATAATTAAAAAATAATTTCATTCTTATATATGAAAATATTCACCACATCCACAAGATCTAGGCAAAACAAAGATTGAAAACCATAAAGATAGCCTTGTTGTCAACAAATAATTCTATATTTGTTTGTTCTTTATATGAACAAACTCATCTTACACATAAATTATTATTGTATGAAAGCAGATTGACAATGTATTACCATATTTAAATGGGGACCACCTTTGACTCATCTTCTTTTTGTAGAGGGTGTTTTATTATTTTGTAAGGTCTTTGAGAAATGTATGCTTTGAATATTGACCATTCTATGTGACTTTCAATGATTTATATTTAAAAGTTAATCTCCAAATATCTAAATTTATATGTTTAAAGGGTCTTTCTCTTAAAAAGATTGATGCACATAACTCTCAACCAATATAAATGATCCACAAAATCAATTTAGTAGATTTTTATACACAATGCATCCTCAATATTACAACAATATTACCCCTTAGAATCCTCATGGGAAATATGTTTTGGCTTGAAAGGAAATTTCACATTGTATTACGTATTAATTTCAACTTACAAATGGATTCTCAACATAATAATGCATCCTCAATATTACAACAATATTACCCCTTTAGAACGCTTATTTGAAATATGTTTTGACTTGAAAGGAAAATTCTCATTATATTATAAAGTAATTTCAACTTACAAATGGATTCTCAACACAATTTTGACATGAACCATATGAAAACTCCTAATCTTAGAAAAATTGATATTTTATTTAACAAGTCTTCATCCTTAATTCTTATACAAAAGATATTCCGATCAAATTAAAATAATTCTTTATATTCTAAGAGCCTATCCTCATTTAAAAAAATTGTGAAATTGTGTTAAATTTATAATTGATGATTTTTTTTTATCTATATGGATGTTGATGAGAATAAACATCTTGTCATTATTTTATTTAAATTGGATGTGTTGTCGTTATTAACTTAATCATATTCGTTTAATTTTATATTTGTTATTATTTTGTTTTCTTTTAAAAAAACTAATATTATACATTAATAACAAAATATTTACAGTAATTATTTTCTTTTATTCACTTTTTCTCATTATAAAACAATGTACGAAGGTTGAAACTTGTTGTAATAAAGAGGTCTAAAAAATTATTAAAATAAAATTCCGGAGGCGTGATAAAAATCACTGTCCTTAAGAACTTATCCGCAATAAATGCGCAAGTTCCCCAGGATACAACAGGAACTTCTCAGTTCAAAACTGAAGATCTCAAAACTAGCAAGCAAGCTCTTTTGAGCAAAAAAACCCAAGATATTTAGAAAAGAAAATAAGGAGAGAGAAAAAGAAAGGAGAAGATGTGAAGAGGAGAGGAAGTAATGTTGTGTTGTGTGATTTTCGAAGTAGGTAGGAGCCTCTATTTATAGAGGATGGAAGCATGATCAGTTTTGAAGAGTGACGTGTGAGGAATGAAAAATGGGGAAACGACTTTCACTGCCCACGCTCCCTCAACTTTCGTATTTGAGAGAATAGTCAAATTTCTGCCTCCAACATTCAAAAATTGTTTCAACGTCCATGAACCCACATTTCAAGCTTCTGGAGATGCGCGAGGAAATGGGTAGAAGCGGTTAGGTTTGAATCTTTTCATTTTTACCCTTTTCAGTTTGCAATACCACTTCAATCATTCTGTTTTCACAATATTCCGCCACATATTAGAAAATGTAAAGAAGAAAGAAAGAAATAAATCTTGGGTCTCATATAAGATGTAATGCATCAGAGCTGGTATAGCAAGCTATATGAACCAGTCCTAGATTAATGAACTTAACACACAGTGTAGTTGGTATAGCAAGCTATATGAACCAAGATACTTAGTATGTGTTAGAGGTTTATCAATCATAATACAACCCCACAATTCTTGTTGTTATCGTTGTGTTGTGCCTAATAGGCCATGCGTGTGCCATATATTCATGAGTGCTCTAGATATCTTGCCAAGATCTCCTATAAGAGGCCCCACTTGACACTCATATAGGTGATTTCATCAAGTATACCCATAAGGGATATGAAAATCATAAAAAACTTTGTTATAAGCTAAAATTCGTACTCCACTGGAATTTTAACGACAAAGTTTATCTTCTCAATAATGTAGTATCTAGCACCTTCGCACACCATAGGTATGGACAAATTGATTTTAAATCAATTTTGTGCTAGCAGAATTAACAAGTGACTTGTTTTTACCCATATGAACCTTATTCATGGGATCTCCAATTACAAAGGTTGGGTTTCCATCACTTGTTTTTTTGCAAGTGGCTTGAGTCTCATTCCCCTTGATGTTTCTAAAATCATGTTCCTCCCTAGAGGTTTTGTCAGATCGGCCAAATTCCATTTTGACTTAACATAATCAATGGAAATTGTTCCCTTATTTAGCAACTGTTTTACCAAATTATGTCTCAATTGTATATGTCTATTCTTTCTGTTATCGCAAGAGACCGGTTGGCTCTAACAACAACAATGTCTTTTAGGGTCGCTCCTTGATCGCTTCTTGATCGCTTCTGATGTTGCCCTTTCTTGTTGTTCCAAACACTCCGAATTCCACCATCCCAGAAGGGGGGTCCTACAGGCACTTCAAGTCAGTTTTAGGGTTAGAGTGTGCAGGGATATAAATGAGAGTGTAGAAGTACCTTTTGTGTGGTGATCAAACCTGTGTTTTTATAGATGTCGCAATGGGCCCATGGTGCTGGGCTTATAACCTGCATTAGTTACTTTGTTATGATTTTGTAACAGAATCGGTTATTTAATATATCTACCTTTTTTATATTATTCTTGGTTGTTGCTTTGTCGGGCCCAGGGGTAGGTGGTTGTTGCTTTGCCAAGGCCAGGAGTAGCCACGTCGGTGCTATAGTACATAAGCCCCCTAGGTACTTGAGGATACATAATAGCTGAAAAGATTTAATACAAATCGGCCGACCGTTTAAGGCTTAGTTTACCCGACCGACCGTGAAGGAACTGGAACTTGAACTCTTGCCTGCGTTTAAAGGATTAAAATTCGAAATTTGAACGACCAACCGTTTAAGTATTGGCTAAAGTAGCTTCTCGCATGTTTTCTTGGTTTGCGTACCTGATGTGACATCAGTTATCCTGTCACATCAGGTGCGCGAATGTTTGCTAAGAAGTTTTTCAACCACTCAGCTTCACTTCCAGCCATTTCAAGAGCAACAAACTCTAATTCCATTGTTGATCTAGCAATAATGGTTTGTCTGGTTGATCTCCATGTAACTACACCACCACCAAGTGTAAATACATAACCACTAGTAGATTTTGTCTCATCTGAATCAGAGATCCAGTTAGCATCACTGTACCCTTCTAGCACAGCGGGAAATCCACTATATTTAATGGCATAAT
>Ga0123340_1006859_pt1 | contig 10867 bp, 3 predicted proteins | sample SirMexnodulemix_FD_89961 | JGI IMG/M metagenome (GOLD analysis project Ga0123340, IMG submission 89961) | Root nodule microbial communities of legume samples collected from Mexico - Siratro Mexico nodule mix | ecosystem: Host-associated > Plants > Roots > Nodule | place: Mexico: Nepantla... | reverse complement strand
TCTTTGAATATATTCCAGATTCATTTGTTATATTAGATTGTTCAACAACAATGTATGTTTTGTTTAATTGATCCATTGACAACTGATATATATATATATATATATATAAAATTTAATTATCGTTTTTAAATCCATTCAACAAATTTTGTAAATAAATTATTTTTTAAACTTTTAGTTTAGATTGTTTTGTACGAGATGAAATAACGATAATTCATTCCAATCAATATCTTTTTTTGTTGTTTTATATATCACCTAATATTAGAATAATTGATTAAAATGATAACTAATAGATTATATTATAAATAAATATCTTCTTAATGATAATTAAAAATATTTTATTATTAATGGAGATTCATATTTAAAATATATTTTTAATAATATTTTGAGGATCTATCCTAACTTATTTATTTTGCTAACGTAATTAGAGTATAAGCACATATAAAAGATCTTACATCCAAAAATATCTCAAATGAGAAATATTAAGTCGTTGACCAAACAAATTACAAAGGGAGTATTTATATATCTATGAAACAATATTGCATATGAAAATTACATATCTTCAAGTAACATTTCAAAATTTGTTCTCATGAGTAATAGTTTTGCAATCAAATTTATTTATTTTTATTAACGATTTTATATGTTCATTTTTAGTGTAAACATGTGCTAGTGGATAAGTGGATATTAAAATTCAATTATAATGGACATACAATACTTAATAAAAACATGATATGTAGCTTCACCAATATAAGACAAATATATTTAATTGTATAATTTGGAAAACAAGCTCTTAACGTGAATAATTGACTTAATAATATCGGAAGTGTATGATTTTAAATATATAATAAAAAATATGTGGCTATCTAACTAATGGATAAATTAAAACTATCAAATATCTTAGTGATTGTCTTGTTATTAACATCTTGTGTGAACATGTAATAATCTATTAAATAGGTATTCACATGAATTTTCAATTAATTATCACATTATATTGTATTTGGAATAAGACAATAAATTTATTTTGATTCACAATCATTTTATTTAAAATGACATGCATTTCAATTTTAATTTTATGCATATATTATAAAATATATGATTTTATTTTCAATAAATATCTTTTATTTAAGCTGAGTTTAGTTATACAAGGATATATATGTCTTCTTTCTTATTTATTTTAATATATTCACTTTTATGAATATTTTTAAAACTTAATAAGTCTATATTAGACTAAATAAAATATTTTAATATGCAACTCAATACCTCTTTATAATGGTATAATAACTTTTGAAGACCCATTTTATAATATTGTAGAAATAGAACTAATACATTTTTGAACTAGAGAAAAATTTATTAATCTTAGGAATGACATGAATTGTTGCGTTGCATTATCAATAAGACACATGCTTTCATTATTATGGTAAGTATTAACCTTCATTCCTTATAGAAATATAGAAAAATAAATACATCAATATTGGAATAAATACATCAATATTTGAATAAATAAAACAATATTGGAAAATATATAGTATATAGCGTGTTCTAAAAAATTCTTTTATTTTACAAAGACTTTTTATAGAAACATATATAACTTTTGTTCTCATGTATTAAAATAATAATAAATCATGTTTGAAAAATATTTGTTATTATTTACTGTATAAAATAGATAACTTTAATATTCTAAAATTTATTCCTCATTAAGTACGAAACTAAGAACTTAAAATGATAGATATTAATATATACTATAAAAATATAAAAAGTTACCTAGTTTGGTAGGTTATAATCCTCATACTATTACTAACAACATGTAATAAAATATATTCATCTACACACAATATAGTACTCTATCTATAAACTCAATGGTTGCCATATTAAATCAAAACATCACAAATATAGTTGATAATAATATATTTATAATTATTTAGATCATTACATTAAAAAAAATACTTGGTCAATGAGATTTTGAACATTTGTTATGTAGAAAATTTTCTGAAAGTAGAAGAAAGACTATGCAAAATTGTCTCTAATTTAAGAAAAATAAATAAATAAATAAATTGTCTCCAATTTTTCAAATAAAATTAATGATTAAACTCTTGAAATTAATTTCCCTGTTTAAGAAATGAATGGTCAAACTCTTGAAATTAGCTGTCTCTAATCTTTTAAATATAAAATTAATAATTAAACTCTTTAAGGTCTCTAAAATTAATGTGGCCTCCTTCAAACAGCATGCAATGATTATAAACTGGGAATTGGTGAGGGAAGAAAAAACCAAAATAAGAAGAAAGAAAAAAACAAAACGAGGGCGTTTCATTGAGAGAGCACATTGTTTGTGCAAATCAACCGCCATTATACAACACTCCTTTATTTTCACTCACTCCTCACTCTGCTCTCTCCCCACACCGGAGAAAACCAAATCACTTTCTCCGTTAGGGTTAGGGTTTCCATTGCCCCTAATCAAATCTTGCAGCACATGGGCGCCAATTCGTTGCCATCGGCGGAAGCCAACTTCGATCTCGACGAGCAGATCTCGCAGCTCATGCAATGCAAGCCGCTATCCGAGCAACAGGTTTGTTTTCCCCTCGTTCGACACGATCCGTTTTGTTTCGATGCGGAATTCACTCTTTGCCTAGATTTGAATTTGTTCGGTGAGTTAATTTGTTTCGCTTTCTCTTTAAGCTTTGGAATCTCCGAGAATGGGAGAATTGGTAGGATCGAGATGGAAATCGCTCTTATATGATTTGCGGAGATGATTTTTTTTTTTTTTTTATAGAAATGGAAATTGTTCGGAAAATGAAAAGAATGATTTTCATTTTAGGCAATTTTGAGCATAGTTTCTTGTAGTCCTGACTGGATTTGGATGTAGTCGGAGGATTGGATAGGGAAATTAAGTGATCAATTCCTTGATTTTTAAAGGAAATTTTAATTATGGGTGGTTGGTTATGGTATGTGAATGTTTTGAATTGCTTCTTTAGGTTAGGATTTAGGAATATGTTGTTATGAGACGTCTCCTGTTTGGCATGTTTGATATTTGGAAAATCTAGTTTAGGATTGTGTGTATTTGAAACTCTGGCACGGAGTGACGGGCAGAAAACGGTGAAAATCAGAAGCTATATGGAATAACTTCTACTTTGGATGTGGGAATTTGACGAGAGTATCCTTTAAACTGATGCAAACCAGACAGCCTATCTACCTATTTTAGATGTGTCCCTTGGGATGGTGTGATAGGGTGGTTGTAAAGCACAGGCTCTTCACTTTGTAAGGGTGATGTTGCTTTTGTGTGACCCTTGTCCCAAAATTTTGGGATTGTTGTGCCCTGGCTGTTTGTCTTTTGAAGGGTATTTTATAATAATTTCACTCTGTGATCTCGTCTATTTTTTATAATGATTTCATGCTTTGCTACTTTTTTAGATGAGGCAGTATTGTTTTTTGTTTTCCCTGCAAAAAAAGATATTGTCTCTCAAAGTTTGTATCATAAAAAATGTAATTTGACTTAAATGGGAAAATGAATAACTTCCATTGCTTCTTTTGTGACTTATTTGCTTCTTGATACTTATTTTTCCTAAAAATATACGGATGTTGATTTTTCTCTTTCTTTTCATGGAGTGTTTTACCGACACATTCATGGCTTATATTTTGGATGTTGTCTCCAATATCATTTCCTCCTCTGACTGTGTTTTATCTTTGTGTAAATAAATCAAAATAAATAGTTGCTCTTGTTTCTGTTGTAGGTAAGAACTTTATGTGAGAAGGCTAAGGAGATTTTGATGGATGAAAGTAATGTCCAGGTGCAACCCTTTCTTCCTCTTTATTATTTCTTGTGTTATCTGTCAATATTTCTCTAGATATTGATCTTACTTTTCAATGCTTTTTCATCTGTTCCTTGCTTTGCATGAAAAGTAATCCTTTTTAGCAGAAATGAGTTGTTGCCTTTTAGACATCATTTGTTTTACGTTCGTCCCTTAGTTGGGTTCATTGTCTGATATTATTACTTCTATTGCCTGTTACTTTTACCTGGGTTCATTTGTAGCAGGAAGAAGTAATTTATTCTATAATTTTTTTTTTTGTAAATTCCTCGAGCTTTATGACTTTTTCTGGTGCCTATACATCTCACTATTTATATGCAACTTCTAATTGCATGTTTTTTCTTCTTTTGAAGAAAGAAAACATTGATTTTCCTCTCTATTGTATCACAGCCTGTGAAAAGCCCTGTGACAATTTGTGGTGACATTCATGGGCAGTTTCATGATCTTGCAGAACTATTTCGAATTGGAGGGAAGGTATCAGTTCTGACTATTACTTTCCTTTTGTATTCAACTCTCTGTTTCAGCTGGGGAAGGTCTTAACTAACTAATTGAGACCTGCCAAAGAAAAGGTTTTTGAAGATTGAAGTGCTTCAGAGGTATCGCGGAGTAGATTGTATAACAAGGAAACTACTCCTTGAATTCACTTCAACCCTAATATTACCACATTAAAGTTTACTAACATGTGTCACTGGTGCAAAATGAACCTTTTTGTGATAAGGTTTCTGTTTCTGTTTTTATATTATACTTTGCTGATTTTTTAGATATGGAATCTAAGAATTTTTGTTCTCTTTACAGTGTCCAGATACTAATTACTTGTTTATGGGTGATTATGTGGACCGGGGTTATTATTCAGTCGAAACTGTAACAGTAAGTACATTGAAGATGAACTTGTTGAGTATTCTGCACCTATTAATAGTTGTTGCTTTGTGATTTAGTTGTTTGTCCCTACTCCTATTCACCCCAATTGGAAAAAATAATTAAAAAAATCTCTCTGGGAGTCTGCATGTTATGTTTTCACATTTTTTGGCTTGTGAGATCTATGAAAGTATGGGTATACATCGAAGTTGTTTCTTGCTATTAGGGTGGAATAGAATATTGGATTTATCCCCAAATGGCAAGTAGCTCCTTTCAAGTTTCAAATTTTCTTATACATAATAACAAGGAAATATAATTATAATTTGCACTATGCAGCATTATTACTGCCTTTTCGACAAAGTCAGATTTAGAAGGCTTGCAGTTGATAAATAAATGTTATAAACAAGTCTGCACTTTATTAGGTGGAGGTATTGCTGAGGGTTTAAGAAAGTAATCCCAAATCTGAAATTAATATATTTGAAGCTATGGTTGTATATTTGATTTCTGCTTTTGAATTGGCATTTTTTATTTGAGATCATTAAGGTTGTAATATCTAATTGCTCTAGATTTTAATCATCAGTTAAAGTTAATTCCTTTCCTTTATTGTCAACATGTTCACGTACATGACTACATCTAAAAGATTGTAAATTTTTTTCTGGATATTGTGTATGATGTGATTGTCCCTTGGCTAACTTAATAATGGTGAAGTTAGCTGCATGTTTATTTATTTTGACGTGTCTTGGTATATTTGCTTCTTATTGTTGTATTGTATGTTAGAGGTACTGATTAATTATTCTCTCCAGCTTCTTGTGTCACTGAAAGTGCGATATCCTCAGCGAATTACTATTCTTAGAGGAAATCATGAAAGTCGTCAGGTATGCATTCACAATCTTCTTCCATTCAAAGTTATATATAATGTTTTCTGAGGTCCTTTCTCTGATTTTTTTATGGAGTTACTGTCTAGCTTGTGTTCTTTAATGCTACAAAAATTAACTTGTCCTGGAAGGTTTTAGTTGCATAATGTGTTGTTGGTGGCTTTGATTTTAAGACACATGCATTAGTTGTTGAGCTAATTGTTCCTTTCTTAATCCTTTTTTATTTTTTTTTTGCACAGATCACTCAAGTATATGGCTTTTATGATGAGTGCCTCAGAAAGTAAGTTTCAACACTTCCATTTAGAGTTCAATTTGGTGGGAAGGGGATACTTCTTTTTTAAGGGCAATAGATATACTTATAATTTTTGCATCTGTTTCAGTTAGACTTGTTTTAATCGTTCGCTAAAATAAACTATGCTGTTTTGATGAACTTATGTTAAAAACTTAAGGCATGTACTGTATAGGCTGTTTGGGAAGTCCTTTGTATTTGTCTCCTGCAATTTTCTTTGGCATAATTTTAAAATTAGATTTGATTTGCAAGTATACACACTAAACTGGAGTGATGGTCTGAGCTGTTCCAGAGATTTAACACTGTACAACCATTTGATTCCATAACCTCTATTCGGAGATGTTCAGTTTTTTTTTTTTTTTTTTTTTTTTTTTTTTTTTTTTTTTTTTTTTTTTTTTTTTTTTTTTTTTTTTTTTTTTTTTTTTTGTTTTTTTAGTTTTGATTGATGAGGCAAAATCTGACAAGGGTTGTGGAAGTTGTTTGGGTACACACTCTTGCTGGTGTAGAATGTCTTGTTCTTGTTAACATCGGTAAAGAATATATAGTTCTAATGCATTTGTCTAAATTAAAAGTAAGAAAAATTATAATAAGCTATTAGAATAATTTGTGGGATCCAATTTTTGCTAATTAGATAACCTATCGGTTTGTCTGTCCAGTTGTCTAATTTTTGAACTTTCTCTTTATTTTCTCTTCAACAAAACAAGAAAAATCAAATTTAAAATTTTCTTCCCTATTCTCATTTCCTATCCAAACATAGGGTAAAGGTAACACATGCATCTATGAGTGTGAACTGTAACGAGGTAATAGATGTGGTTTGATAAAAATTGATTGAAATATATTAGGATTATTAATCTTAATGTCAATAGGCTTGAGCTCATCATGACTAATAACCCTAATAAATTTGAACAATTTGGATTCAGTGTTATCAATGGAGGATCCATATAAACACATCATTGCACACGATGATACTGCCACAGTGAGCCACCGCTGTCTGTGGCAGTTGGCAAGAAATCTGCCGTGCCTTTTAACAACATTGACTGGATTTAGATCGAGATTCAACTTGAGTTGATCTCAATTTAATTCTATTTTAGGCTCATTTTTATGAGACTATGTATGAATTGATAATAAAATGTTATCTTATAGATTTTTCTAATTCCATGCTTCCTTTAAATGCATAATAATAGTTCATATTTTTTTTTTTTTTTTTTTTTCCGGTATGGTAATGCTAATGTTTGGAAGATCTTTACAGACCTTTTTGATTTCTTTCCATTGACTGCATTGGTTAGTATATATATTTCTTTTCCTCGTTTGTGATTTTAACTTGTGGAAAGGACAATAAATTTTGAGAATAAACTACGTATCAGTTATTATGTAAATTTAAAATACATTCTTTGTCCTAGATTAAGCAAAATTATCTACATTTGCCCTTGTTTGGTCAATTATTAGAGGTTTGGAGGAACCCTTTATCCTAGAGCAGTACTCATTTAATCAAATTTTAAACTAACTTTTAAAATTTACATATTCTATTGAGAAAGTAAAATGTTGGAGGGATGAGTGTGGTACTGTACTAAGACATGATATGGACAATTCTAACAAATTCACAAAGTTGTGCAAAGCATAGACGATGATCATGAACTACATTGGATTTCTGTGTCAGTGAATTTAAATGCTCAAGTTTGTTCTGTTTGCTTGTAATTGGAAACTATTTCAATTGCCATTCATTTTCATTTTAATGATTGTCTTGTTGCCATAATGGTAGAAAATTGGTAGTTGAAGGTCACAGTTATGGGTTTTGATCATTCAGCTTCTAATTTAATATGGCCCCTTCCAGGTTGAATCTGAAATATTCTGTTTGCATGGTGGGCTTTCACCTTCAATTGAGACTCTTGATAACATAAGGAACTTTGATCGTGTTCAAGAAGTTCCTCATGAAGGGCCGATGTGTGATCTGTTGTGGTCTGACCCTGATGATAGGTGTGGCTGGGGAATTTCTCCTCGAGGTGCAGGATATACTTTTGGGCAGGTACTAAAGATATAATTTCTCGATTGTATACCTTGGGGGATATGTCAGTGTTTAAGTATTGAGAGAGTGGCTACTGTAATTTATTTCCTAATTCAATTTCACATTCTCTTTCAGGATATATCCGAACAATTTAATCACTCAAACAAGCTTAAGTTAATTGCTAGAGCTCATCAGCTGGTTATGGATGGATTTAACTGGGCTCATGTAATTCACCTTCTCATGGAATAATCTTTTTTGTCTGTTGCCTTTGGAATTAAATGAGTGAAGTTTAGAGGTCCATTGTTTTGTTGAAACAGGAACAGAAGGTGGTTACCATTTTTAGCGCACCTAACTACTGTTACCGATGTGGGAACATGGCTTCCATTTTGGAGGTTGACGATTCCAAGGGCCACACATTTATCCAGGTTTCCCTTCCTCTCTTGTTTAACATAAATTTGCTTCGATACTGCATGGTAAATATTTTCATGTGCGCTGAATTGCTGGGCCTAAATTTGAAATGTTCTTGCAGTTTGACCCTGCCCCCAGAAGAGGAGAACCCGATGTTACCCGTAGAACGCCTGATTACTTCCTATGATGTTGCTGCTGCATATCATACTGGTGTCATAGTTACAACTCATTCTGCACAAATTGCGGGTAGTTTGTTCATCCTCATCCTCATCCTCATTGATGAGATTGCTGTAAGCACTTAATCTATGGGTACGCACTCCAAACATTTTTGGTGACTGCCCAATACTGCTTTGATGTAAAATAGGCAGGTAAAATTCCAGTTTTTTGTGACGCACAAGAACTTTTTTGACATCCTATTGGAGAAATCTCCTAGATGATGGCCGTGTCAGAATGTATTATTCCGGCGAAATGTGGATATTTTTTTGTTTGTGTTTCCCCATCTTTAGTAGCAAGGGATTTTATATCTGTTAATGATTTGATTTGCTTTGTTCTATCGATTTTCAGTTAAAGCTGCATGATGATAGTGATTCAGTTTTGTTCATACTAATTATGTTAAATTTCATTACATAGAGCTTATCGTTGTTTATCATTTGGCCTGAGATAGCCAGTAAAAAGAATATACACACATGCCCACACACACTCGCCAAACTGTGTTTAGTTGGTGAAATTAAGTAGTCGTGAACGTTTGCCTATTGCCTTCGATGCTTTTGTATCACCATTTGCCAACTGCAACCATTCGTTGACTTGTTGTGCAAGTTATCAACCAAGCTGCCTCAGCTGTCCAGGTCAGTAATGATCTCTTGTGCAGATTTCATTTCTGATCCTTGATAATTTTGAACCTGCCACCCTACGTTCTTTTGCGGCCTGTGTAATTTAAAAAAAAAACATTTTTTTTAACTTGTTTGATTTTTACACTTAAATTAGGAATTTTCTTCGGGAAGCACAAACAGCAGAATTTGCAGTACGATTTTTCTCTTGCAGAATTTGCTTATGGAACTAATTGAGAAAGCAATGAGCGTCTAAAACAGCTTTTTTTGGCTATGGAATTATTTTACTAGGTCTGAGAAATTGCTTTTGGACGAAGGATTTTGTCTTTCAACTTGTTTTTCCGTGTTAAAGCTTAATAAAATCTGCTTATTAAGTAATCGGTGGTATGAACCGCGGGACGATGTACTTTACATAAAAGACGACGAATTCTTTTGAAACTATTCTTAGATATTTCAGCGAGTGTTCTTAGCTTCCACAAATGCAAGAAAGTGATGACATAAGATCGAGCAAAGCCAAAACATGGCCTGTTGTAATCAACATCAAACGCCTTGTGTTGCAACATAAGCCTATGCACATAGCTTTCTAGTTTGAGCATTTCAATCATTTAATGTGTTCCAATCCAACCCTACCCCTTTACTTCTGCCATTAGAAAGTGGAAATTGTTCATTGAATGGAGTTTTGGTGGTTTCCAAACGTATCCTTAGTCGTACGCCACAGAAAGAGTACATTTTGTTAGAACTTCATTACCTGATTTGACTTCACCGAAAAAACAGGAGAAGAAATGAAAGATAACAGGCAGCTAGTACATAGATATCGGAAAGTTCAAGACAATAGTAGACATACAAAACACTGGCATTTTTATGCTGAACTGTTGCATTTTAGTGGTGGGACTGGTTTAGATTAGCGACATGATTTGGCAGAAACAATAATCTATAAAATTTGTTTTAGTTATGAAACGAAAATGTTTATATTTTAATTATCATACGGTGCTATTAGAAGACATAATATTGTTATTGTTCTAAGAGTCTTTATGATATAAATAAAACAATGAACTATTATATTTTAACATTTAAGTCATTTTAATTATTTATAGATATTATAATATTATAAGGATGCTCTTAATCAATTTGTTCAAATCAACCAAGACCCAAGATGTACATAATAGACTTTCCAATTATTTTTGAAGTACACAATTTATTTTAATATGTATCATTTAGGTGTACTACTTTAGTTTTTTAATGAATAGCTAACCCATGCATAGCAAAGGTAAAGTTAACAAATAATTTAAATGGCATATATTTAACAATATTGAACATGAATTTTTAAGTATGTATGTAATATTTTCTCCTCGTTTGAACATGAAAGGTTGAATGATTATTCTGAGCTAGCAAAAGTAATAGATATTCATTTCCTCAAGGATGTGTTGGATTGCTGGGGAGAGTGGGGGCCAATACAAACGAAGGAAAAAGAGAGGAGAAATGCTATTTTGTGTTATAAATTACGGATTACACAACTGTAAGTAACATTACGTTTTTTTAGAAGTACTAATACTTGGTGGCTTGGTGCATATACAACTTTGGGAGCATCTGAATAATGTGTAATAAAGCAAATGATGTTTAAATAAAATAGAAATTACACAAATATGAAATTATACTCGTGTCCGTACTTGTTTCTGTATTATATCAAATATTAATAAATAAAAATCACAGAAGAAAATGATATATGAAAAAATAATGTCAAAGAATATATATATTTTTATGTTAAATATGATGAAAGAAATTTACATAAATATTAAAAAAGAGTGTCAAACAAT
>Ga0123340_1006851_pt1 | contig 10872 bp, 14 predicted proteins | sample SirMexnodulemix_FD_89961 | JGI IMG/M metagenome (GOLD analysis project Ga0123340, IMG submission 89961) | Root nodule microbial communities of legume samples collected from Mexico - Siratro Mexico nodule mix | ecosystem: Host-associated > Plants > Roots > Nodule | place: Mexico: Nepantla... | reverse complement strand
TTTTTTGTGTGTTTATAACACGATTTTTTTTGCGTTTTAGTGATTGTTGATGTACTTATTTGTCTTTTAAAATTCTTTGCTATATGTACAAGTTTCTCGCTGTTTCGGGACTCTATGAAAACCAAGAGGAAGCTGCTAAGAGAGAAGAGGTTCTTCACCGACTTCAACAGGTAAAGGGAGAGATAGAGATAGGGAGACTGTTATGTGCTGCGATGCTTAAATATTGTAATTGTTTGATGGCTGAAATTTATGTGAGATACTTGAACGTATTAATGATGATGCCAAAGTAGGAGTTTAGGGGGAAGTGAGGAAATATTTGTTTGAATAGGGAGTTTATTTCTCTTATGTGGAGTTTAGTCTAAGTGAGTGGTTGATTCATGCTTATTATGGTATGTTAGAATTGTCAGGGAGTTTATTGAGTGATTGATCAGAGCGTATTTTTGATAATTTGTTCTGCTGACATTAATCATTACAGTTAATAATAATTATAATAATAAAATAATAATATCTTAGTGTGCGTTAATGTCACTTTATATAGAATTATTTAATACAGGATGCAAAGCCTTCAGGGTTAACCATTTAGCTTTTGATTTGTTTTCTTATTTCAGATAGCAAAAAATTGGGTGAAGCAACTTACTCGTCTGAAGGGTTACACTGATCAAATGGTGGAAGATGCAAATGCCATCATTTTGACTTTTGGTTCTTATCGGCTTGGAGTGAGTATCTTACCTCCTTGCCTGACATGTACACCTTCTTGAATTGGTTATTGTTGTTGAATCAGACAAACATGTTTTGGATCTGTTTACCCTGCTTAGGGAATGCTATAATTTTACAGTTTGATAGATTGTATTGGTTTTTGCTATTGGACAATGTTTCTACTTTGTCAAGTTTTGAATGCAATTTGCTGCACCTTTTTTTTATTTGTGGATTAGTTGAGCCCATTTTCATCTGAGTTTAATTATGCAGGTTCATGGTCCTGGGGCTGACTTAGATACAATATGCATTGGACCTGCCTACGTAAATCGGGAGGTAGATTGGGGATCCAAATATTTTTGTTTGTGTGGTCCATCAAAATCATACCCTTTTGTATCTGATTTTTAATGTTTTCATTATCAGGAGAATTTTTTCTACACATTGCATGATATCCTAGCTAACATGGAGGAGGTCTCTGAACTGCAACCAATTCCAGATGCTCATGTTCCAGTTATGAAATTCAAGTTTGATGGAATATCAATTGACCTCCTCTATGCCAGTATTTCTCGTTTGATTGTACCTGAAGTAAGACAAATAATTTTATTCTGTACTAATTTCTCAAACAGAAGCAAATGTTTTTTTTTTTATGTTCCAGATCCAGTTCTTTATCATTTGGTTTTCGTCATATTTTGGAATTTTGTCTTTTTTTAATAAATCAACAGGAGTTGGATATATCTGATGTCTCTCTTCTACACAATGTTGACGAGCCTACTGTGCGAAGTTTGAATGGCTGCAGAGTTGCGGATCAAATTTTAAAGCTGGTTCCTAATGTTGAGGTGGTTTTTTAGACTGTTGTTTGTCTTACTGTGCTACGTTACGTCTTCCATTTACTATTATCTATTGTGTACCGAATGCTTTTAATATATTTACTTTTTGTATGTCTTATAGCACTTTCGTACAACACTTCGTTGCTTGAAATTTTGGGCCAAAAGGCGAGGCATTTATTCCAATGTGAGTGATATTTTAAAATCTTCCCTTGTGAATATGTCTGTTTATTTTGATTGCCCACTTACATGGTTATTGGCTATTTTTTTTTTTGCTTTTTTTAATGTTTTTTCAGGTGACAGGATTTCTTGGTGGTGTTAATTTGGCACTTCTTGTAGCACGAGTATGCCAGTTGTATCCAAATGCAGTTCCAAGTATGCTTGTCTCTCGATTCTTTAGGGTATATACACAGTGGCGGTGGCCAACTCCTGTCATGTTATGTCCAATAGAGGAAAATGAACTTGGTTTTCCGGTTTGGCATCCTCGTAATCCTCGTGACCGATCCCATCTCATGCCAATCATTACTCCTGCCTATCCCTGTATGAATTCTAGTTATAATGTTTCTACAAGTACACTTCGTGTTATGATGGAGCAATTCCAATTTGGAAACAAGATATGTGGGGTAATCACTATTGTTTTATTCTTGAGTTTGATAGAAATATTTTGGATATAGATATTTATTTGTTACAAGTAATTGATAACGATTCCTTTGTGTCTAAAATCCAGGATGTAGAACTGAACAAAGGTTGTTGGAAGGATCTGTTTGAACCATACGGTTTTTTTGAAAGTTATACAAACTACTTGCAAGTTGATGTAGTTGCTGCTGATGTTGATGACTTGCGCAATTGGAAAGGTTGGGTGGGATCACGCCTTCGGCAGTTGACCTTGATGGTATATTCATTGATTTTATCTTTGTGAAACCAAGACATATTTAAATTGATACATTAGAATTAATGGAGTTTACAACTCCTGGGCACATTTGCTTAATTTGTTAGCGTGTCATTCAATTTATTTGGTTCCTGTTTTGCAGATTGAGCGTGACACTTTTGGGAAGTTGCAGTGCCATCCCTATCATCGTGAGTATATGGATACCTCAAGGCAGAGTGCACATTGTGCTTTCTTTGTGGGTTTGCAGAGGAAGCAGGGAGAAGTAGTTCAAGAAGGCCAACAGTTTGATATACGAGGAACAGTTGATGAATTTTTGCATTCAGTTAATATGTACATGTTCTGGAAACCAGAGATGGAGATTTATGTTTCTCATGTTCGTAGAAGGCAAATTCCATGCTATGTGTTTCCTGAAGGTCATAAAAGATTGCGACCATCAAGGCCAACGTCAAAGTTAGAGAATAAAAAATCAGTTTGTAAAAATGAGGTTTCTGGGACTGCACATGTTGAGAGAACGCGTAAGAGGAAGAACGATGATGGGTTGGGTGTGAGGGAGGATGCTACACTAAAAAAGCAATGCACTAGTCCTCCTGAAGGTGGCCTTGGTACTGGTGGTTTGTCTGTTGGTGCTGTGTCTGATAGTCAACAGTTGCGAAATGTGGAGTGCAATCATTTGTCAAACAGTGGGCAAGAGTTGGGTAGAACAGAGTCTCCTGAATCTGCTTCCTGTTCTAGTGGGATTGCTTCCGTTACAAGTGAAAGTGGTTCTTGTGAAGATATTGAAGCTGTATCTGTGGCAGGTTGTGTTGAAGATAGCACCGGGGGTGTTGATGTGATGAACAACAATGGCAGGTTTGAGGAAGTATTTCAACACGAGCTACAGGTGCAGTTGCAGGTTTTGGCTTTCAATTCCTTCCCGAATATTTGCTTACTCTGTTACTCCTTTTTATTACCATCTTGATATATTCTCTTGTCTGTTTAGTGCAGTACTTTTATCCAAAAGCCAAAATGTAATGATTGCATGTCTTATGCTGATGCATAATTTCTATTGAAACATTTGCAGAATTTTGCACGTCTACCATTATATTTTTTCAATTATAACTTTCTTTTTTAGGTTATTCTGAACAATTTCGTGTACTGACCAATTTACAATTTTTCTTTGGGGGGTTTTTGTGTAGCAAAATGCAATGCTAGGGATGGTTCTTGATTCTACAGGAAAGGTTCATTCAGAGGGGGTGCAAGAGCCGGTGATAAGGCATGTTCATGTTCAATAATTACTGTGTTTAGAGCTTGACTATTCGTATGTTGTGCTTTACGCCGTGTCTTGTGCTTTTTTGGTGTATAACAGGAGACTGCGTGTGGCATCTGCAGTGTGAAGGATCAGTAACAATGTGTTGGAGTGGATACTTTTGCAGTGGAGAAAACAAGGGAGCCAGCAATTTGGGTAAGTAGTAATTTAAAAAGCTGGCTTTCATTTCTCTAATTTTTTCAGGCTTGCTTGGCCATTCAAGCTTGCAAATAGCAATTGATCGCATCAAGCTGAAGAAGTGGAGCTGGGGCTTGTCAACAGCCACTTGTACAGTTGCATTTTTTATTCCTTTGACTCGGCTAACCTACACTATATCTTGTTTAGGATGCTCCTAAACTTTAGGGCATATTCGAAATCCTAGTGTACTTGGCCTTTGTTGACCTTTTTGGGTTTTTGTTTTTGTTTTTCTAGGAGTAAGGAGAGTGAGGGCTAGGGTGGGGGTTGGGTTGCCTAGTGTTTTCTAGCAGAGGGTAGCTACTTTCTAAGCTGCAACATTATTATAATACTCATATTGTTGCCAACTGCTTTTAAGAGTTTAGTATATAAACTTAACACTGTACGGCTACTGCCATCTCAATCTTCTGCTCTACGCTTCTTGCTTTCCCGTTTCCTCCTCGTATAACCATCATTAATAACTCCAAAATCATGGATTTAACCAGTTATTAAGAAACGAAGTAATAACTCGTTCCTCGTAAATCCTATTCACGTGGGTTGCACAATATCTTCTGTGGTTTCCTCTTGGAACCTAACAAAAATTTGTTTCCCCTCTAATTTCTACTTGCACTTTTTGGTGGAATGCAAGTGATTTGATAACGACAAACAAATTAATATAAATTTAGCATAATAATGAGTAACTTAGCATAATTTGTCGTAATCATGATGAATTTGTTATTAATGGAACTATGATTTGTTAATAGCTTATATGGCTTTAGGTACTTTCGCTAATTGACAATTTTAGATGTTTTTAAAATTTATTTTTAGAAAAAATTATTTGATAACCGTGACATGATAGGGCAATATGGACATGATTTGGAGAAGAATTTACTTAAAACGTACATTACATTGGAGATTTCAATCAATCTAAACCGCACACTCCACCAGAGAAATGCTGATCACTGATACATCCATAAAGAAGAAAGAAATGCTGATCACAGATACATCCAATAAAAGAAGACAAAAAGGGTAGAGCAAAACTTGAACCCACAAACAGAAATAATAGAATCATTTTTTTTTTATAAATCATTGTTATCAAACGGTTGTATGTCATCAGGATTATTTTTATAAGATGTATCTTTATTCAATAAAATTGATTGAGTTAATTTGTTTAAAATGTTTATTTAAAAGTTGGTCTAAACATGAAATTGTTGATTTCGATATCATTTGTAAGGATTATTTTTAATTTTTTTAATTTGTTAAATGGCACAGTTACAAGTAGTTTACATTTTCATATAAATATTAAGAAATTGACATTTAAAAATTCTTGAAGCACAATTACATTAAGCCCCTCGTGACAGAGGTACAGCAAACTAAAGATTTATTTCTTTATTCAAACAGCAATTCGTAACAATGTTGTCTGCTTGCGGAGAAGTTGCTTTGTTTTTGTCGCGTTGTTGTTCCAATTTTTGCGTTTCTTTTTGCTTTCCCCATCATCCTCGTACACACGTCACCATCACCCAAATTTATTTTCAATAACGAAAAAAAAAAAAATCTCAGTTGAGCAATTCACACAACTATTTAATCACTCCGTTTATTTCATTTAAACAGTGACTTAAGCTTTAACTAAAATTAATTAAATTCGTTATTCGTTTTCCTAATTAGCCGCATTGGTCAATTATATATGTTTTTGCGCTTTCTATTTATATACAAGAGCATGATACAAAGAGAAACACTTGGTTTCGCGTCAAAGCCGATCGTGAAAGCAAAATGAGGAAGGTGGTGGTGTGTGCGACGGTGATCGGAGCCGCGACGGTGTGCGTGGTGGGTGTGGTGGCGGTCCAGAGGTACGTAAGGAGATGTCGACGGTGGGGAAGAGTGATGGAAATATTGCAGGAATTGGAGGAGAAGTGTGCGACGCCGACGTGGAAGCTGAAGCGGATTGCGGATGCCATGAACGTGGAGATGCACGCTGGCCTTGCTTCCGAAGGTGGCAGCAAGCTCAAGATGCTCATTACCTACGTTGATAAGCTCCCAACTGGGTATTATTCCATTCTTTTCTTCATCCAATCTAAGATCTTATTCAACGTCTTTATCATCATTTTCCTTCTTCACATTTCCTCGTTTTTCACATAACTAAAATGTTTATAGTAATTTCATCTAGTTTGGAGATTGTCTATATGAGCATACATGTTGTTTAACCAAAAACAAAAAAGGTTGGATATTGTTAAGATGGTAGATTTGTTATTGTGTGGATGGTTATATATTATTCCAGCTCGTCGATTATTTGATTATTGAAATGTAACGTCTGCAAAATGACGTGCCTTGTGCTACTAAAATGAGTGCTAGGAGGCTACGAGCATACTGAATCTGACCTTTCTTTGCAGCAAGATAACTGAAAAATGCAGTGAATTGCAAAGTGACAATGACGCTGGTGAATAAGGTGTAATTGGTTTTCCATAGCAATTCATATTTATGAGGTTCTTGTGAAAGAGAAGTTAGTGACTATACATACTTCTACTGCTAAAGTTTTCTGTTTGAATGTACTTTTTTTCATTTCGTGTATTATATGAGTTTCGGAACATTTTGAAATTTTAGAGGCTGTGACCAAGTATTATGCTGTTGGGTTGTTCTTATGCATCCCTTCCCTTTTTAGGAATGAGGAAGGACTATATTATGCCTTGGATCTTGGAGGGACTAATTTTCGGGTGTTACGTGTGCAATTGGGAGGCAAGAAAGGAGGTATCATTAGTCAAGAATTTACTGAGGTGTCAATTCCTCCTGATTTGATGGTTGGGACATCAGCTGTAAGCTGTTCTTTTTTTTCTCTCCTCAATTTGAAAATCTTCTTCTTTGCCTACCAGCTGTTTTGTTTGTTTACTCTTTTTCCCAATAGTTGTTGATCTTTGTGCAAATCATATGAGAAACAAGACCAATCTAAAATAAATTGTGATCCAGGCACTCTTTGACTATATTGCAGCAGAACTTGGAAAGTTTGTTGCCCAAGAGAATCAAGATTGTAAAGTTCCTCCAGGTAGACAGAGAGAGATAGGTTTTACCTTTTCCTTCCCTGTCATGCAAACGTTAATTGCTTCTGGGAACCTTATCAAGTGGACAAAAGGCTTCGACATAGAGGACGCTGTAAATCCCGTTTCCTGATTGCTTTGATGCCTTTTCCATTCTTTCAGATTGAATATCTCCTTGTCTATTGATTATAGCATTTCAGAGATATAACTTTTTGATGATTTATTCATACGTATCTTATCACATTACCCTACATTTGAATTAAATTGAATCACAATGTGTATCACATTCCCAGTATAATGAGGGCATGTTCATTGTTCATTGCATATTTTAAATGTTCTATCAAAACTTGTTAGAAAAATACCCCATATATCTTTTGGTATTTTCAGACAGTCTAGAAGAATTCCCCTAAACTCGTTAATGTGGAAGTAGTTTAGTGCGGAAAGTCATTAAGTGCTTTAAGTTTTATCTATTAACCTGTTAATATTGTTGAAACTAATAACTTTAAAGAATGAAGGGTTGTAGACTCTAGAAACTTGCTACTTCTTTCACCTTTTTTGTACTTAGTTTTGTTGTTGTTTAAATAGGTTGGCCAAGATGTTGTGGAAGAATTAATGAAAGCCATTCGGAAACGAGGTCTTGATATGCGTGTAGCTGCTCTGGTAATCGATGGTTTTACCTCTTGCAATCTGCATAACAATAATTAAATCATAAGACTTTAAATCTCTTTTTGGTCTTTTATTGATCTTAAGGAATATGATTTTTCTAGGTATTATCTCCGTACTTATATTCAGTATCTATGGTAGGTCAATGATACAGTTGGGACATTAGCAGGAGGTCGATATACCCACAAAAATGTCATTGCTGCTATTATTTTAGGAACTGGAACAAATGCTGCCTATGTGGAGCGTGTTCAAGCAATACCAAAATGGCATGGTCCTTTGCCAGATTCTGGAGAGATGGTGAGCAGTTCCTGTCATTGTTTCCTTTGGTTGAGTGTGTAGTCTTAACAATGGTTACATTTATTGTTTGATACGAATGATAGATTAATATGGAATCTTCTCTGGTATATGAGATGACTCTAGGTTATCAACATGGAGTGGGGAAACTTTAGGTCATCACACCTTCCATTAACTGAGTATGATCATGCCTTGGATGCTGAGAGTTTAAACCCTGGTGAACAGGTTAGTTTGTGCTACTTCTTAGCTCCATCTTCTCTTAATGAACGAGGTTACATAATTATTTTTCATTTACACCTCAGATTTTTGAGAAGATAATTTCTGGCATGTACTTGGGAGAAATTGTTCGTAGAGTACTATGCAAAATGGCCGAAGAAGCTTTACTTTTTGGTGACAATGTTCCCCCTAAACTAAAAGAGCAGTTCATATTCAGGTATAATGTGAGGTTTTTGATTGGCCGCTCTATCAATGTGATTTTGTTTCTCCAGTATTTTTTCTCTATTGTTTTATAGGACAGGATAATTTTGTGATTTCCATTTAGCTTTACCAAATGGCCTTTTATGGGTCTCCTGTGGAATACATGCAGAGTGAAAAATATATTCTATGCCAAGGTTGTCCTGTTGTTTAAGGAGGCTATCTTATTTTTCTTTTCTTATGTATTCCTTTGTTCTTTCTAGAAGCATTTTTCTTATAAAAGAACTCTTATGGTTACAATTTAGATGAGCACGTGTCCTTTTGGTAATCACTCTAAGCATAATAGATGAAATTGGTTAACCATAAGACATTTATCAAACTTGTGGGAAGAAATAATTCTGGATTACTTGTAAGCTTAGTTGCGTTTTGTGAGTGTGCACTTTTCCATGATATACTAATACGTAACATAACAGACAATTTAATCAGCAGCTAGATGATTGAGGTGAGGGGATCAACATATTCCTTTTTTAGGGGACATACATATTTTTTGTATAAAATTTAAAGTCAATTAAATTTTTTGGAAGTCACTATGTTATCTTCTTATCACTCCTTCCCTCTGCCCATGATTGTAACATAGTTTTATGAGTCTTGTACATCGGATATGACTTCTGCTACCATTGCTATTTCTATAGGATAGTTCCCTTCCCTCTCTTTAATGTATGAATGTGAATATTTTATCCTTTAAACTAAAGGAAATTAAATAATGCTGTACTAAATACTTTTTTTGGACTTAAAATTTATAATCCTTTAAATTAGTTTTTCCAAAATTTGGTTGTACTGGGCTACTTGTGTAGATTCAATATGGTCTATCAAGTACTGTTTTTTTTTTTTTTTGAAATTTTTTAAGTTTTTGGAAAAAAAAAAATTTTTTAAAAAAAAAAAAAGTCTATTTGAGTAAAATAGTAAATGTTTTTTCATGAGCTCCTAGTGTCGTGCTTTCTTATAATTAATGGTACTGTGTAAAAATTGTTCCATGACCATCAACACTGGATGTGCAGGACGCCTGACATGTCTGCAATGCATCATGATTCATCTGCTGATCTCAATGTGGTTGGAAGCAAACTGAAGACTCTTTTCGAGGTATATATATTTCTCTATTCTGTTTGGTTTAAGATTTTCCAACAAGCTTTTTATAGCTTGCGTACACTGACGTTTAGAAAGCTTGTTCCAATTGATTGTGATGTCAAGGTTCTTTATGCACTTTTAAGTTACAATAGCTATAATGTATCTGATACAACTATACATATGTAGAATACACACCTTTATATAAGTTTATAAAACATGATAAATAGTTATTACTATTCTGCTATTTCAAGAACACACTTCTTCGATACTAATAAAAAATACTAGTGCAAATTTGTGTATAAGTTTACTTTTTGTTCACTAAAAGACAACGCTATGTTTTTATTATGCACATGTTTCTATGTTATATTACTTAGTTATATTTGATTTTTCAAACATCAAAGGTATGGATATTTCACAGATACATATTAGTATTATACATGAAAAACATTGTGATTCAAGTTAAGACTTCCTACTATTATCAACTTAACTTTGTTGTCTCACTTTTAAATCAGATATCTGATACCTCCCTAGAAGTGAGGAAGGTGGTTGTAGAGATCTGCAATATTGTTGCTACCCGTGGTGCTCGTCTTGCTGCTGCTGGCATCTTAGGTATCTTGAAAAAGTTGGGAAAAGATAGTATTAGTGATGCCAAGGGTGAGAAGAATGTGATAGCCATGGATGGTGGATTGTATGAGCATTACACTGAGTATAGCAAGTGCCTGGAGAATACCATTAAAGAATTGGTTGGTGAAGATGTCTCAGAAAGTATCATCATTGAGCATTCCAATGATGGTTCAGGAATTGGTGCTGCCCTTCTTGCAGCCTCTCACTCCCAGTACCTTGATGCTTAGTATCAATTATTTTTGGCGTTTGTATCAATTATTTTTGGTGGTGACCATTATCCATTTATGGCCACAGTAGTCTTGGGAGTTGGGAGTGTTGACTTGCAACATTTACTTCACAACATTTATTTGGGCTCATGTATTTAATTCTTTCAGGAGGATTCTGCATTTTTCTCTTGCCTTGTTAACCTCAACATTATACTTCATCTGTTCCTTTTCAAGTGTCAATTTTGTTTTTCAAAATTGTATATATTGATCAATCGTTTTCAATATTTACGTAAGCTTGTTCTACTCTATTTACAATATTGATTACTAGTTGGTGATGAGACTAAAGAAGATTATGGATGAAGTGTACCAGAGAGGGACTAGGAATCAGTTGCCATTTACAATTAGGCATCTCAGTTACAAGAACTTTAATCAAACATATATTGACAGTGTATTAAGGATATTGGTTCAAAAAATTCAATAGATTGTTTCTATTAAAAATCATGATGTGATATAAAACTTATGAAAAAATGTAATGGATTATTTATAAATGATGTGACATGGTGATATCTATTTAAAGTTGTTAAGAAACCTCTCACAATTACTTGTAAAAAATTAACACTATAAATATCACCATATATATATATATCTAATATAT
>Ga0123340_1006850_pt1 | contig 10874 bp, 7 predicted proteins | sample SirMexnodulemix_FD_89961 | JGI IMG/M metagenome (GOLD analysis project Ga0123340, IMG submission 89961) | Root nodule microbial communities of legume samples collected from Mexico - Siratro Mexico nodule mix | ecosystem: Host-associated > Plants > Roots > Nodule | place: Mexico: Nepantla... | reverse complement strand
GAAGGTGATATAAAATTAATAATAACACTTTTATTCATCACTCCAAATCTCTAAAATAAATACAATAAATGTCTTTATATATAATTCATGATGGAAGATGAATAGACATACTTATTTCTTTCCCATCTTTATGTCCAAACTTAACGTACAAAAATAAAAGAAAGATTAACGTACAAAAATAAAGAAAAAATAATATTTATATTTATTTTTTATATCACATGACAGACACACTTGTCTTTCCATATGTATTCAACAATGTGTATTGTCACTCACTAATTACATCACAATGCTTTAATATAAAACATTATGTGTTTTCTTATACATATATACATCTAAAATATTAAAAATTTTCTCATAAATAATATACTAAAAACATACATTATACACACATGTCTTCTCATATATATTAACAATATGTGTTGTCAATCACTAATTACATCACAATGCTTTAACATAAAATATTATGTGTGTTCTTATACATACATACATTTAAAATATTAAAAAAATTTCTCATAATTAATACACTGAAAACATATATAATCTGTCTTATGGCAGACACACTTGTCTTTCCATATATATTCAACAATGTGTATTGTCACTCATTAATCATAATGCTTTAACATAAAACATTATGTGTTTTCTTGTAGATATATACATCTAAAATATTAAAATTTTCTCATAAGTAATATACTGAAAACATACATGATCCACACACTTGTCTTTCCATATATATTTAACAATATGTGTTGTCACTCACTAATTACATCACAACACTTTAACGTAAAATATTACTTATTTTCTTATACATACATACATACATTTAAAATATTAAATTTTTCCTCATAATTAATACACTGAAAACATACATAATCTGTCTTATGGCAGACACACTTGTCTTCCCATATATATTAAACAATGTATATTTGTCACTCACTAATTACATAACAATGTTTTAACATAAAATATTATGTATTTTCTTATACATACATACATCTAAAATATTAATTTTTTTTTCATAATTAATACACTAAAAACATACATGATCTGTCTTGGCAGACACACTTTTCTTCCTATATATTCAATAATGTGTATTGTTACTCACTAATTACATCATAATACTTTAACATAGAACATTATGTATTTTTTTATACATACATACATATAAAGTATTAATTTTTTTCATAATTAATATACTAAAAATATGCATTATATGTCTTATGATAGACAAATTGTCTTCTCATATATATTTAACAACGTGTGTTGTCACCCGAGATTATATAGAGAACGTTACACATCTTGATGAGCATATAAGTAAAATAAGAAATATTCTCTCACATTAAATATAGTCTGCAAATAGATAGACACACTTGCAACATCATTCATCTTATTAAATGCAATAATAACACTCATTAAACTAAAATTAACATAAAAATTAAATTTTATTATTATCCTAAGATAAGGTGATATAAAATGGAACACAATCATATTGAAGAGGTTTTCATTTGTATTAATAAAAATTTGTATTTATTTCCAGAAGCTCTTTGCACCATTTTTGGCATACCATGCATTTCACAGATATTTTTATTTTTTCAGATCATATTATGTGTTTTGTCACACATCCACATGCTCACAATATTACATGTTTTTTTTTTTCACACTTACATTCATTCAAAACATACATTAGGTTAAAACACAATTATGGTGCAATTTTTTATGTATTTATTAGAATGAGTATTTTTTTTCATTTATGAAAATGGATGAGTGGTACCTATGTGATATGCTTTTCTAAAAAGTCATATGATAAGGGGACAATTTTTAAAAATAAAGCACCAAAATTTTCAATTCAATAATTTTCGTGAAAAAAACAAAATGAAAACTTTTAATTTCCTTGGAAAGAAATAATCTCCCAAAAAGATGGTGCTTTACCAAACTAACAAAGAAATAACTTTGTGGAGAAGCAAGAAGTTCCAACACAGTTGAGAAGGAGAAGACCAAAAAATATTTTATTTCTCCTTCTGAACTAAGTTGTAACTTGTTGCTTCCCCATAAAATTTTTTCCTTCTTCCTTTGGATTAATGCACATTTTGCATAATTATGAGATAACATATGATTTTAATGAAAATTAAAAATTTTAATGCCATTTTGAAATCATTCCCTCACCATATAACTTTTTTTTAGGAAAAAGCCTATTATATAGACATGATTTACCTATTTTCATAGATACAAAATTATTCATTCTAACAAATACTTAGAAAATTTACAACACATTACTTTAACAAAAAACATTATGTGTTTTCTTATATATACATAAATTTAATATATTAAAAATCTTCTCATACATTAATACACTGAAAACATACATGATATGTCTTATGACAGGCACACTTGTCTTTCCATGTATATTCAACAATGTATGTTGTCACTCACTCATACATATCATAGATACAAAATTATTCATTTTAATAAATACTCAAAAAAGCTACATGACAATACTTTAACATAAAACATTATGTGTTTTTTTTATACATGTATACATTTAAAATATTAAAATTCTTTTCATACATTAATACACTTAAAATATACATGATGGATCTGTCTTATGACAAACACACTTGTATTTCTATATATATTCAATATGTGTTGTCAATCATTCATACACAGAACATTTTCTTTCCTTTATATGTAATTCATGATGGAAGATGAGTAGACAAACTCTTTTCTCTAAACTTACAAAAATAAAAAAAAATTACATTTACTTTTATTTTTCAGATCACATCATTGTGTTTTTATATAGAATTAATGGTGGAAGAAGAATAGAGAAACACATTGCTTTCCTATTTTTATGTCCAATCTAAACATAAAAAATTAGAAGGAAATTTTTTTTCCAGATCGTATTATGTGTTTGTCACACATCCATACACTCATGAGATTACATTCATTTAAAATATAATTATGGTGCAAGTTTTTTATGTATTTACTAGGATGAGTACTTTTGTTCATTTGTGAAAATAGGTAAGTCCTACTTACCTGATATAAAAAAACACCACAAAATTCTTATTTTAATTAAAATCTTTCCTGCATGGCACAATTTCAATGAAAAAAATAGAATGAAAACATTTAATTTTCTTGGAAAGAAATAAACTCCCAAACAATTGCATTTTGAGGGTGTTTTAATCCAAACTAAAGAATTTTGTGGGAGAAGCAACAAGTTCCAACATAGTTGAGAAGATAATACCAAAAAATATTTTATTTCTTCTTATGATTTTCATTCACTAAAATCCTGTCAAAATATATGATTTTAATTAAATTTAAAAATTTTGGTGTTATTCTGAAATCATTTCCCCACCATATAACTTTTTCAGAAAAAATTGTATTATATAGACACAAATTTACCTATTTTTATAAATACAAAATTATTCTTTCTAATAAACTTTAAAAAATTATATCACAATACTTTATCAGAAAACATTATGTGTTTTCTTATACATACATACATTTAAAATATTAAAATTCTTCTCATACATTAATACACTAAAAACATACATTATTTTTCTTATGACAGACACACATGTCTTCCCATATATATTTAACAATGTGTGTTTTCACTCACTAATTATATCACAATATTTCAACATAAAATATTGTGTTTTTTTATACATACATATATTTAAAATGTAAAAAATTTTCTCATAATTAATATACTGAAAACATACATGATCTATCTTATGCTAGACACATTTATCTTCTCATATATATTCAATAATGTATATTGTTATTCACTAATTACATTACAATACTTTAACATACATGCTTATCTTCTCATATATATTCAATAATATGTATTGTTACTCACTATTTAATCACAATACTTTAATATAAAAAATTATGTATTTTCTTATATATATATATAAAATATTTTTCTTTTCATAATTAATATACTAAAAATATTCATTATCTGTCTTATGACAGACACACTTGTCTTCTCATATATGTTTAAGAATGTGTGTTGTCACTCACTCCTACATAGAATATACAAAAACATTACACGTATCCTGATGAACATACACTTAAAATAAGAAATATTCTGTCATATTAAATATAGTCTGTCAATACATGCAACATCATTCTTCTTAATAAATGTAATAATAACACTTATTAAACTAAACTTAATATAAAAAATAAATTTTATAAGGTGATATAAAATGGAACATAGTCATATTTAGAAGGTTTTCATTTGTATCACTAATAATTTTGATTTTCCAGAATCTTCTTCCACCACATAAATAAAAAAAAGGGGAACTTTTCAAACATCTTATATCAGAAATTCTCGGCTAACCATGCATTTCACAGATAGACCATTCAAACTCCTTCTGCAGAGTCAAAAGAAGCACATAAGCAAGTGATATTAATAGAAGATTTAAGCCTAATCATGTTCTATTTTTGATATACAAATCAAAAAATTCCAAAGCATTTAACTTTTTTTTTTTTTTTTTTCAATTAGTTCCAATTGCCCCTTAAGCTGATATAAAATTAACCCTAATATTCGGTCCGTGAAAGCATGTTTTTCATATCCTTCCAAAGCCTAACCCACAGTTTCATCCTCAAAAACCTTTGATTACTGTGAGCCCAGCTAAGCCAATTTCACCCTATAAATTTGCATTTGAACTTTCACACTCCTTAGTGGCCACACACAAGAATCTCACAGATCTACCCATGTCACTGGATCTGTGAATTTTGTTACACATTGGTGTTATCACCAGCAAGTGTCCCAATCAAAATCCAAAACACTTCACATTTTTTCATCACTTTCACTCCTCAATTCAACAACCATGGAAATTGATAGCAGGTTTTTGAGCACTGGCCTTCTCCTAGTGGCCACAATCCTTGTGGCAAAACTCATTTCAGCCTTTATAGTGCCCAAATCCAAGAAGAGGGTGCCCCCAGTGGTGAAGGGGTGGCCCTTGATTGGAGGGCTTGTCCGATTCCTGAAAGGTCCAATCTTTATGCTCCGGGAGGAGTACCCTAAGCTTGGGGGGGTCTTCACCCTCAAGCTCTTCCACAAGAACATCACCTTCCTCATTGGGCCTGAGGTCTCTGCACACTTCTTCAAGGCTCAAGAGACTGATCTCAGCCAGCAAGAGGTGTACCAGTTCAATGTGCCAACTTTTGGACCTGGGGTGGTCTTTGATGTTGACTACTCTGTGAGACAGGAGCAATTCAGGTTCTTCACTGAGGCTCTTAGGGTCAACAAGCTCAAGAGTTATGTCAATCAGATGGTTACAGAAACAGAGGTATGCATGTTGGTGCTTGTTCTTGTTGTTGTTGGTGGTGGTGATTGATCTAATGTTTTGGTTTCTCACTTTGATGTGTAATTGTTCTCTATTGGTCTTGGATTTAATCATTGCAAAGAGGAATCTGTTGGGCTATTTTATTTTGGATTTAAATTTTACAATCTTAGGATTTTCAGTTTTGCCCTTGATTTTCAAATCCCCACTATTCCAAACCTCCATTCTTCGTCCATGTTTTCTATAGATGCTCAAGCTTTGATCATGCCAAAATTCAACACCTGAAGAGCTAGATTGATTTTGGATGTTTGCAAAATACAAAGACGAAAAAGCCCAATATTGTCAATTTTACAGGGATGATGAATACCATCAATCCTTTTGTTTTCTTTGATTTTTATGGGGTGTGATGATGGATTGGGGGACTGGGAACATTTTGCGTCTCCTTACAAATTTGCCAGTTGTGAAGCTGATAGGGTTAGATACATGGCTTTGTGATTGCCTTTTGTGCTTTAATTGGCTCTTTTTGTTGTTACTTAGTATTACATGTTTGGGGATTCATCAATTCAACGACTTGGTGGTCAATGAAAACAATTTCTTTGGCAAATAACCTTTTTTTCTCACGAGAATATGCCATTGAATTGTCAACAAAGTTTCAACTTGCTACTTGAGTTCATTCTGATATTAAGCTGGAGAAGTTCTTCATTTCCATTTGGACTTCACTGTGGTGAAATGGCATCAAACCTGACAGTTTTCATTGTTTCATAATGTTGTTAATGTTAAACTCTTACCTTGTAATTTTTCTTGGCTTTATAACAATTGGATATTGAAGACTGTTGTATCCCAAACACAAACTCATTTTGCAGGACTATTTCTCAAAGTGGGGGCCAAGTGGTGAGGTTGATTTGAAGTATGAGCTTGAGCATCTTATCATCTTGACAGCCAGTAGATGTCTCTTGGGGCGTGAAGTTCGGGACAAGCTCTTTGATGATGTCTCTGCATTGTTCCATGATCTTGATAATGGGATGCTTCCAATCAGTGTGCTCTTCCCATACCTGCCTATTCCAGCTCACAAGCGCCGTGATCAGGCACGCAAGAAGCTAGCTGAAATCTTTGCAACCATCATATCTTCTCGCAAGAGTGCCGGCAAAACGGAAGATGACATGCTGCAGTGCTTCATCGACTCGAAGTACAAAGATGGTCGGCCAACAACTGAAGCTGAAGTCACTGGACTCCTCATTGCTGCTCTTTTTGCGGGTCAACACACAAGTTCAATTACCTCCACTTGGACTGGTGCATATCTGCTGTGTAACAACCAGTACCTTTCAGCTGTGCAGGAGGAGCAGAAGCAGTTGATGGAAAAGCATGGGGACAGAGTTGATCATGATGTTTTGGCTGAGATGGATGTGTTGTATAGGTGCATCAAAGAAGCCTTGAGACTCCACCCTCCTCTGATCATGCTGCTGAGAAGCTCACACAGTGATTTTAGTGTCACAACACGAGAGGGGAAAGAGTATGACATTCCCAAAGGTCATATAATTGCTACATCACCTGCTTTTGCTAACAGGCTAGGTCACATTTTCAAGGACCCTGACAGGTATGACCCTGATAGATTTTCTGTGGGGAGGGAAGAGGATAAGGTGGCTGGTGCATTCTCATATATTTCCTTTGGAGGGGGTAGACATGGATGCCTTGGGGAGCCATTTGCATATCTGCAGATTAAAGCAATATGGACTCATCTGCTGAGGAATTTTGAACTGGAGTTGGTGTCACCTTTTCCTGAGATCGATTGGAATGCCATGGTTGTGGGAGTGAAGGGAAAAGTGATGGTCCGGTATAAGCGGAAGGCGCTTTCAGTTAATCAATAGGACTTATGTTTCATTTTCATGCATGATTTTATTGTAAGCAGTTCTTGTTAGTCTTTGGTGGTTCAGCTTCTGTCCTAGTTCACTGTTTATCTTGGCAATGGATGTCTAGAATCTTTGATTTTGATCTTATTTTGTAATTTTGTTAAGTGGTTTTAACTTGTTTTGGTTTGTGTACGCTGGTAGTTACTTGGGTTCAAGTGAAATGGTTAAAGTAAAATGCTGCATGGGATATTTTGGTGCTGTATCATCCTGAAATATTCTGATCATAATAACTTCCTCACTTCATGAAATTTGATCAAACTGAATCCATTTAAAAGCTGGGGAATCATTCTCCCTCTAAAACAATTTTGACTTATATGTTCTTATTTCTTAGAGGGTATATCAGTTCATAACAATCAACCAGCTAAAGTAACCTTATTTAAAAAGATACAGGAATTTAGCACCTCTCATAGAGTTAAGGATGTACATTTTCCCTCATCACACACATTGTTTTACAATAAACAAGTCACTTGTAGTACGAGAAAATGGGAAATGAAACAGTTAGGGTGCAATCATGGACAATGATGTAATAAGAAAAAGGTGATTCAATCAATATGATTCTCAATTTACTAAAAGAGTAGATTAGTAACACGGTAGAAGTTGAAGGCGGTGAATATTAGGACAGCAACCCCCACTATGGTAGAACTGCTTCTCCAAGGGTCTCTAAAGTAAACCCACCTCAATGTACCCATTGCCCATTTCCAATCATTGTTGTAGTGTTCGTTGACATCTTCCATGATTTGGTGGTAGCATGTTGAATTTGTCACCACATGTTTGCAAAGATCATTAACCAGATTTGCCAATTCTTGATCACTTCCCAGTTCATGGACAATTATTTCTTTCTCCACCAGCAACTCTGCATCATCTTTGGTGTGAATAAGAGAGTCAATCAGAGAAACATAGTTGCAAATGTAAGGCTCCTCAGGATAGTGACACTGCTCAAAGGCTATCAGGTTCCTCAGAACACACTCTGTTGTGTGGTCTACTTTCAACTGGGGGATCTGAAACCGGGCTTTGAACAACTTGCAGCATGGCAAACAACCCAAGCAAAGAAACCAGCTGAAGAATCGTTTCTTCTCGAACTTAACATCAAGTAAGCATCTGTCATGAGCCACGTCAAAGCTTATCCCTGCCTCATTCAACTTTGTTGCAGTCCTTAGTCCACACTCCCTTTGAGTATAGTTTTTCTGACTGCTCAGGTTCTTATGGATATAGGAATTTCGAATTAGATCAGTGAAATGTAGTGATTTCTCCCACTTTCTTAGCTCAAACTTGTTCTCTGAAGATTGTTCATGAGGATAATAAGATCCAAAGTACTCATGAGCAAGGTTAACAAATCTGGTGTGGCTTTTGTCATTGCTTGGGACAACTTTATCATATAGTTTTTCCAGCACTATCATTGGAAGCTGGTTCTCAAGCAGCATCAAGTCACACTGGATACTTTTGCTAACACATCCTTGAGTTATTAGATAGTCCTCCTTATGTTCCCATTTTTTTGCTTCTCTCAGAAACAGCTCCATGATGAACACAGCATCCAACAACATTATCTCCACAAATTGCTCCTTGCTGATATCAGGGAATTTCTTTTGGTAACAACGTCGAAGGTTTTTCTCTTCTAGTTCAAGGAAGGATTTGTACTGAACTAAATCAAGCTTGCTCATTTGGCTTAGGCGTGCCCAAAAGAAATGAAAATATCTTTGTTTCTGCTCGTGCATTTCCTTTAGTTGAGTGTTGTTATGGTGGACAGGGCCAATTGAGACCATTAGAGGAGTGTAGGCCACCTCTTTCACCTTCAAAAGACTAGTTGGTACCTTGTAGATACAACATTCTGGCCAAAGTGCAGGCTCAATCGCTTCTGGGATGTTAATTATGTGTTGGATGTGATGTTCAATAGAAGTCCCCATGAGGCCTCTTTTCTGTGGTCCTGTTGAGCAAAAACATATCATCCATCAGACAAATCCTGTTTTCATTTTCAAATTTTCAAGATTTGGAAAATTTGTTTGTCTTGGCCTCACTATTGTCTATTTTCAAAATAGCAAGCACCAAAAAGATTGAAGAATCTTCTAGTGACCTCCAGGCAACAAAGAAAAGATTTATCTTCACAACAAGCTAAAGGGGTTCATAGTTTGGATTTCTACTGTTCACCTTTTCAAAACTTTTAAAACATGATAAAACTTCTTTCTTCAGTACACTTGCTACGTAGAGATATGAACATCAAAATTCCTACAAATTATGAGAAATGAATCATATTAAAGGCAAACCAAGATTTGGCAATCTTGGGAAATAAATATGCAAATGCATGCTCTCAAGTATAGTAAAGATGTATTTTAACACAAAGAGGTAAAAAGACCTTTACACTGCAGATATGCCTCTTCAAAATAAGAGAACTGACTTTGAAAAAGAAAAGGGCAGATTCCACTGATACACAGAGGATCCATCCATCTTCATGTACAGACATAAAGTGAAGATATTTTTCAACAAACAAAAGACTTTTCCCCTTTGGCTAAAAGCATTCTTGCTTTTGTATAAGATAAAGTTAGAATCTTTAAATATCAACTACAAACAGAAGGACTAGAACACAAAGGGAATGAGAATCACTTGTAAGGTGACTTTGGCAACAACTCAAACCAAGCAACAAAACCAAAATGAAAAACCAGAAGTAGAACAGAAAAAAAGTGGAGGGGGGAAGAGAAGAACACAGAAACTAAAGTAGACTTTTCATCACAAAAGATCATGACAGTTACAGAGTGAGAAACTGATGACTCCACAAATAATGGCCTAAACCACAATTAGTGATTGAAAAAATTTAACCACTACAAGGATCCAGAGGGTATTATCTCATCACAAACTAGTGCTAACTACAATGCACATTGTATGAACCTGAAAGTCTGTTTCCTCTGACAATTTCTCAGTTCCAAGCTCCTGGATCTTCACTTCTAATCTCTCTCTTTTTCAGTCTCTTTCTGGTTTGTTCTTGAACTCTAGGGTGTCCTTTGTAGAGATGTAGTAAGTGAAAAATGAATTAGTCAAAGCAAATACAGTTCCTAAGGGAAAAAAATTTCTACACTAGAACAGAAGTGATTGATGTTGTTCCAGTTTTGTTTGTTAATGCTTGGCAGATCTTAAGATAAAATGAATTATTTGAAGGGTGGAAATAGTTTGGCATTCATCAAATATGTACTATTTGTGTGTACTACTTTGTCAGGTTATGATAAATTGCATCAAAATATTGGTAGCTCAGATTTTAAAGTCTTGTGTTTTGGTGCACTAAATGAGTTTTGTAACACTCAGGTAGGTGAGTAATAATGTCTTTGCTTCTGCTTTTGCAGTATCATTAATCTTCCAATATTGCATTATTTTAAAAAACAAAGAACTTTTTAATTAATTAGTGTAGTCACTTCAATTTAGATTAATTCTAATTTAGATCTCTCAAATTTAAAAAAAAAAATATTTTAGTTCTTCAAAATGAAAAAAAATATGATCTGGTACCTAAACATTAAATTCTAAAGATAAAATATTTTTTAAATTGCTTTAGTCCCTTCAAATCTGTGTTTAAGGATAAACACTAATTTGATCTGATACTAAACCATTACTATTTTATATTTATTTAATAAATTTCTATTATGCTAAAAATCGTCGGCCTGATGACTAATTTTTCTAACTTTATAACTTTACAAATTTAATT
>Ga0123340_1006847_pt1 | contig 10875 bp, 3 predicted proteins | sample SirMexnodulemix_FD_89961 | JGI IMG/M metagenome (GOLD analysis project Ga0123340, IMG submission 89961) | Root nodule microbial communities of legume samples collected from Mexico - Siratro Mexico nodule mix | ecosystem: Host-associated > Plants > Roots > Nodule | place: Mexico: Nepantla... | reverse complement strand
ATATATATATATATTATAATATTTTTAGGTTAATTTTTTTGTTAAATTTTTAGTCATGGTTTCAAAATTTATATTGATTCTTGAATGAGGCTTCTCTATATCACTTTATGTTCATGTCTATAATTTTTCATCTTATCCACAAGTGCAATTAAGCCCTTATTCAAATATTTAGGGATAAGAAACATTGCTAGCTGTAAAAGTTTTTTCGATGAGGCACTTGCCTACTTATGAATGAGAACTTATGAAATTTATAATATGTACATAAAGTATTATCAGTTTATTTAATAAACTCTAGAAAATGCTCTCTCAGAACAAAAAATACACTAAACTATTTTAATTGTATTATATTAGTGATAGAGTTTTCTATTGTATTTCTCTTTCCAACTTCGCAATAAATACATATATAAATTAATTAAAGAATAAAAATATATAATGGTAAAATTGATAAAAAAAAATTAATTAATATGATAACCAAACTTTATAAATGATATACAAATAAAAATTCTTTAAAAATCAATTTAAAAAATAGATTCAATAATTTATGAAAGCAACCTATATATATTTATATACGTGTGTGTGTTCAGACAATGTTACACATTGCTAAAATTTTAAAGGTTGAAATTTACTCAAATATAAATGTTTATGGTAGGAGGATTTAATGTGGACGTACATAGGTACAATCTTATAGTTAAAAATAAGATACAAATTTATTATTAAAATAAATATACACTGAAACGATAAAACAATTTTCGAAACAATATTTATTTACGTTTTTTTGTTAATAATGAACTCTGAATATTATATTTAAATACAATAAGCAACCTAATTCCGTTTGCTTTTTGTTTTAAATTTAAAATTCGAATTAAATCTTTTGGTTTAGAGAAAAAAAAAGTAATTTATAATAAAAGTAAAAAAATAATTTTGATGATTTTTAGCTTTTAAAATTAATTTTTGATATTTTGTAATCGATTTTGAGTCTGGAGGCAGTTATAGTAGTAGCATAGTATATATGATTCATAGAAGTGTTCTCTGAGCACGCATGCTTGCATTAGATCTACGTTTTGGGGTGTTCTCCCAAAGAGTCAAAGACCCAATGCCTAAGGACTCTTCAACATCAAGCAAAAACACTGCCCTATAACCCTATTATTTTTACTTCTGGAAATTCTGTCGGCGTGGGAAGCTATTTTTGTAACTTCACTTCATATTACGATCACCATCATCATGGAAAAAAATCATGACGTAGCTGTTATTGGACTACAAAATTATTCCCTTTTCCAAATAAAAAAGAAAAGAAGTCTTTCATATTATTATTATTTTCAAGCATCATTGGTGCATTTATAGGTAATGAAGCAGCATATATAGTAACCAAGGTGGCCCATACAATAATTAGAATATGTAATAGTTGGAATTTGAAGCAATGATAGAGGTGTGGCAGATGAAGAGGGTTATGGAAAAAAAAGAAAGAAAAGAGATTTATGATGATGAAGTGAGGGTATTTATTTATTGAGCAAAATATATAGGGTTGGAAGAGAGATGAGAAATTGTTGATCTGACAGAATAAGTTTGTGATATTCTGTCTCTCTTACTTTCCCACGTTCCCCGACCAGCATGAATTATGAGCTTTGACACATTCACAAAATGTTTTTTATTATTTTTGGAAGCTTGTTCTCGATTTATTCTTTGTTGCTACTCAAGTTGTTTTCACAAGAAAAACAAACTACACGTATAAATTTTTCTCAAAGTACTATCATTTTTAAGCAAGAACAATTTCGTTTGTAGAATTATTCAACTGCGATACATTTTTATTACTTTTAGAGAGACAAGCAATTAAACGGAACAATTAACATATTCATTTTAAAATTATATAGCCTCAATCCATTCTTTCTTGTGTATTTCTTGCAATTCTTGAAAATGGTAGAGAATCTCCATCCATGTGTTGGTGACCTGTTATTTTCTAATATTTAGTGCCATGAAATCAACACTCAATTTTGGTCAACTTTTTTTAAATTTCTTATTTTTTGATATAATTTAAATTTCGTATCTTAGGTCAGAATCATCTAACACCCTATATGATTAGTAATGTATCCAAATGGTTAAGAATTATTTAATGTTTGCGGTGCAACACTCGTATATTCAAGAAGGATATGTTGAATAAGTATATCAAATGTGACATCAAGTGAGTATATAACTCATTTGATTAAAAAGTTTGTAAGAACTAGTGTACACTTTTAAAATTTATTGTGATTTTTTATGAATAAAAAATATCAAAATTGTAAGTTTGCACTTAGTTATTTTAAAACTAGAAAATATTTCGCATCAATAGAATAATTATTTAAAAAAATTAAAAATTATCTTAATATAAAGAAAATTAATTTACAAAACTTCGTGTAACCTTAAAAAAAGTAATTCTTCAACACACTACTTCATTTTAACATGTGATAAATTATTTAAAATAGAAATAAATAAATAATAATAAATTATATGAAAATTAATATAAATTATTATTATTAAAATAATATCATATGATTTGTCAATTAATCATCTTTTGTTAAACAAAGTTTAAAAGTCACAAACAAATTAGGTTGTTATTACTGTAATATGTAGAATTTTGATAAAATATCCTAAAGGAATGAGGGTACTTTTAATAAAATTTATTCCTTTGCCAAATTTAAAAAGAATTTTTGTCTGCAAAACAATAGCGATCTTATCTAATACAGTGTTGAGCCACATTAGTTTTTTCCTTAAAACAAAATGGATTAAATATGTGTGGTTGGAAATTTGATCACAGAGTCTATTTGTATGAAAAAAAAATATATATATGTTAAAAGAGATAAAAACAGTTCACTATAAAGTCTCAATACTTGACAGGAATTTGACTAAAAAATAAGGAAATTTCACAAGAAATATCTTGGAACTACTTGACACGAGCACATTTTACAGTTGACTGAACGAACAGGGTTTGAAGAAAAAAAGAAAAGAAAAATTAAAGAACTCCTATTCAATATATTTTACATGAAGCCTTGTGTTAATGTAACCCAAGTGTGAAGCAAACAAGGTGGTTGAATTTCTGAGTTGTCCAATTTTCCTGTTTTCCAGAAGAGCCCACTCCACCACTTAAATTGTAACTCTTAGTTTGGTTGAAGCATTTAGTGCACAATACATAGTTAATTACATTTAAAAGCCTTTCTTTATTATATATCTCATGAGAAATAAGGAGCACATTAATTCCCGTGAGGATAACAGTATACACCTCATGAAACTTTTATTAAACATCAAAGTTAGCAATTTAATGTGTAATCCAAATGAAGAACTCGTCACATATCAACTACCTGTACTTCCATGAACATTGGCATCTGCTAGTAACTTTTTGTCTACAAAGTTCTTCCAATTTCCAGTTGTGTAGATTTGTTTTTATCTTGTTTTAAGTACATCACTGACACCATAGCTTACCTCATCATCCCTTCTCAATAATAAAACCAACCTACATAGCAGCCTCATTGACTTCACTCCCTTTTTTAATGCTCTTTTGAGCATATCGGTTATGATAACCAAGAGATACCACTTTTCAGAATAATGGTATATCACAAGGCAGATGGGCCAATTGCTCATTATACAGTCTCAGCTATGAGCACATCCACTACCGTAAAACATGACATAAAGATATAAAGGGTTTTTGCCTTTGACCTTTACACCAACATAGAGACTTAAAACATCAACATAATGCTTATTTTCTTTCAATATCCATGATTTAACTAGGTAGTAGTAGATCTGTCATAACAAATGCATTGAATAATATTGAAACCATGTGGGGGAAAACCAGATGGACCCATTTACATTACTTTAGCTCTAAGATTGTCTAAATCCATTATGATGTAGTTGAATCATCATAGTTGGTGCTTCCACACTTGTCTCTTCTTTTTCCTCCAAAATACGATATTTTTTCCCCGCAAGGGAGGTGACGTAGAGTAATGTATCAGATGGATGTGTTTCTACAAATAGTTGAACTCCACTTAATCAATAAATAAACTTAACTAGGATTAGGTTGGTTTATTAAAAAAAAAAAAACCATTTTACTCCACATTCATATATCTGTCCCACACGTGTAATTTTGGTTACTAAATGCACGTTAAAACCTACAAGTACCATTATAATAATCTAAAAACATTTTCTCACTTTTGGTTGTTGAAAATCTACACGGAAGTGTCACTAAATGCTAAAACCAAACGGAGCATGTGAACTTGAATTGATTGTACTGTGATGTGTACAAAACAAATCAGTGAAGTTTTTATTTTTGTTTCAGCGGAATACTAGAGGTGATATAAAAAGCACATTCAGGATCCATGTCTTAGAAATCCAAGTCAAATTACCTTAAGGACCTGAAATTACTAGAAAAAGGAAAATATGTAGGAAGATGAAAGTTCACTCTTTTTTGTATAGCTTACACTGCACAACAATAATAGGGTACACTCAATTTGTGAAGTTCCATTCAAGATATCCAAAATTTTAATATATTCTGTGAATCAGAATGACAGAGGGAGAAATATCATCTGAGGGTGTTCATGATTCGTTCAATGCTAATTATAACCTTAAAAATATTATTTGAAAAGGTGTACTAATTCTACAGCCACCTCATTAGTATGATTTAGATAGAGTCTATCCCAAGCCTTGCATGTTTGTTTAGGGTATACTAAGTATGTAGTTTTGTACAGATAGACTACAGAGTTTACGTACTTGTGTTCATTTGAAAGAAAGAGAAGGTTAGTTTAACAACTTGCTAGCTGTTATCAGCAGCCACTCGAGCCATCTCTGAAAATCTTTGGGAATCACATTCATACATAGGAAACACTTACAAATAAAAAATGTGCACAGAAAATAAAAAAAAGTCAAATCAATAATATGGCAGTCTCTTTCCACTGTGGTCCAGTACATATTGTTTCCGCATGGGATCATGTAATTTTCACTCATCATGTGTTTTTATCACATGAAATACAGCAAAGAGCGTATATTTTTGTATTTAGAGATTTAGATGTTTGGTACCAACAAAAAAAAACAAAAACCAAAGTGATAAAATAAATTAAGAAAAATATCAGTCATCAGTGATCTCTGAATTAACAGAAGGAGACAAAGCACTACTTCCTATACTTGTATTAACATATTACAATAAGTTGGGTTTCCAAAGACATATACTTGTCTTCACATACCATATTTTAGAAACTAAAAACAAAGATCAAGGTTTAGAAAAAAATTAAGAAAAGAGGGAAAGAAATACCTCTTTCTGGGTTTTCTTACAACAACATGAACACAAGGACATTGACAGCTAGGCATCATCACAATTCACAAGCTTAGAGGGACCTGGGACTAACATCTTCACAGGTGCTTCTTCTTGAGCTTGGAAGGTAGACTAAAGACTCAGAAACAGCACATGTTCTCTTGCAAGAACCATAAAGGCTAATGAACCCAAAACGATCACTCACACTCCTTGGCACCTTAGCTCCACTCCACAAGCCTCTACTTGTTTCTTCACTATCATCCTTTGAGCATTCCACCAGTGCAGCAAAGAAAGGATCCCTTTGGAAAACACTTTGTACTGAGTTCTTCTTCCTGACCCTTGCTTCTTCGTGACTGAGCTTCTTAGAAGAGTGTGTGGTGGTTGGTGGGGGCAATGGTAATAGTTTCAAGGATGACTCTTGCAGCTTCTTTTTGGAAGTCTGTTTCTTGGGAATTCCAGGCAAGTGTTCCCAAGAAAATGGAACACCTGAGAATCTAAGGGGAGATGCAGGACTGAGAAGTGGATCCTCAGGGAAATAGAACGATTCAAAGGAGGAAGAGGAGGAGGAGGAATGAGTCCTGCGAGATGAAGGGTACCTTCCTGTGTGGAAGATGTCACATTGTTTTGGAACAAGCTTGGCATGCTGACTAACACTTGCTGCTGATGATGAAGAAGAAGAATCCATTGTGTTCCTTTCAGGAAGAGAAAAGATGTCTCACAAAACTTTCTCTCTCTCTACCTCTCATTGCACATTTTATTATATAGGCACAAAGACAGATACATCTACCACTCCTATTTTAACAAGACTTTATTTTTTATGCACTTCGACGTAAACTCATCAAAATCATTTATACCTATATTTTCAAAAACATTATTAAAAAAATTTAATATTGATAACTTTAGTATAAAAAATTTAATCTATGGAATAGACAAAACCACTTGGTGCAATGTCTATGCTATATTTACAAAGTAAAAAGTCACAATCTTATTAGGAAGAATTCGTGTCTTTCTAATACAATTTCAATTATCTCAATTATCAGAAAATGAAATTATAAAAAGATAACACGATTTTAGTATTAATGATTATGCTCTTACAGTAATATTAAAATTGTATAAATATGACATGATTTTTTACTATGTTGAAATCGTGTCAACATCACACAATCTCAATATAATCTCGATAACATTAAAATCATCTAAAATACACACAATTTCATCATTAACTTTGAACTCGTATTATCTTTTTACAATTTCATTTTTACAAAATGAAATCATACTGAAATTGTATAATAGATGCATAATTTCTCTGTAATAAAATTATACCGTCTATGTACAATTTGTCCATCGTGAAAATAAAACCTATCATGAGAATATTGCTTGGAAATTACCTCAAAAGAGGAAAATTTTCCCTACACTATAACCATAACTTTTAAGGTAATATAAAAGTTAATCAATTTTTTAAAAGCTAAATGAAAATGTAAAATTGTTTTATATATAACACACCACATTTTTTCTCTAATTAAAAAAAAAATAACTAATTATAACACACATATATACAGATGAATTAATTGAGGTCGGAGGAAAAGTAATTACTTGTGGTTTGTGTGATAAGAAGGAAAAAAAGACAATGATATTATAGAAACAAGAAAGACCCATAGCATTGATGGAGGAGAGAAAATGGAAAAGATGGGGATGATAAAGGCATGATTTAAATAGGGAGGTTACCATAAAGAGTGGTTAGGAAGCAATCACATGGATGGTGGTGGCTGGATGGGCAAAGATGAGGAATTGCAGCTACACAGAGCAGTGCAGGTTTAATTCAATACTCTTGTCTGTGTTCATTTGGAAGAGTAGCTAGTCAATCTCATCTACAAAATCTACACATCAAACCATAAATGCACACACCATATGTTTCAAACATTTCCACTGTCAATTTATTTACTTCATCTTCCATTTCTAACACTCTAAATTTTTCACTTTCAACATTCTTTTCCAACGCAAGTGTGGTTTTTTCTGGTACACTTCAATTTTTCGTACCAGTCTGTCCTCCAATTCCTTGTGCTAGTCTAAAAAAGCATCATGGGGTACAATTTTTCATCCACTTGTTTGGGGTAAAACTATTTTTTCATAGAATAAAGCCTATGGTGGGGTTTGTACACATTATGTTTATAATATATTTTTGGTACATGTACTTTTTTTACAGATAAAATATAGTTCTTAATTACCGGTATGTTTTCTCAAGTTATAAGAAACATCATTTTTTAGTTTCTATACAAGTTATTTTTAATTATTTTTTATTTTAACCTCATTTATTATCTAGGGATTCGAAGTATAGAAAATAAATGTAGGATTAACCAATTTTTTTTGTTATAGAATGAATTCTCTTGGTTAAAATTATGCAGTGAAATTTTATAATGATGATCATGGTACTGATACAAATAGTACATTTTCAGTTCCGACATGTGAATTCAATATATTTTGATTTGATCACCTAACTCAAAAGATATATAGTGGATTCCTTCCCCATTTAAATTTTTTTCTTGCACAAAATTGGAATTGCTGTTTTGGAATGTGAAGTAAAACAAATGAACAAAATAGGTCAAGATGCGATTTTGCTTTATTAGATCTTGAATTTCATATTTAATTTTTTATGAAATTAAAATATGGAAAAGAGTAACTTCCATTGATGAGTTTTTCAAAAATTATACTAAGATTCCAACTTTCTTAAAATTCTCTACAAATTTTTAATTGTTTTAAAATTGTATTTCTACATATATACCTCTTCTCTTAAATTTTGTAAATATTACAGCATTCAATGATGAATAGAAATGCATGTTATTTTAATCTAAATTAAGAAAGAGACAAACAAAAGAAGGGCAGAAATGGTAAGTGACGTGATAATATAGAAAGAGATGAAAACGATTAGTGTGAAATAAAAAGTTTGCCCATATATGCAATGAGTCTCGGGCCTTGTATGTGGGGGTTTAATACCCTTTGATTAATCACAATAATCACACATTTTATACGATTATAACTTTTTTTATGAGAACAGAACTCCATTTTTATGTAAGAATGAAACTAAAAATATTAATTATTAAATCTTGTTATAAATATTAAGATACATAGTTTTATTAAAAACTGTAATTTTTTAAGTAATGTAATATTAATTTTCTTTCCGTAAAAATGATTGATATTCATTACTCGAAATAATGTTGATCAAATTAGGTAATTCTAGAATTATTGTAATAATATATTTAGAATTCAAATATTTTCTATTCACCCTTTAAAAGTTTTATTTTTCATCTTCACTTTTTATTAGATGTTATACTCAAATAATCCATTTCTGGAATTCACTACAAGAAAAATAAGTCGGCTAAAAGCTGACAACCGAAAATAACATCGGTTTAGCATTTTCAAATGGATAGACCCTAAAATAATAAAAACTAAAATATAGCATCAGGCCATAATAGAGACACTCAGTGGAATACAATGAAAAAAACAATTTAATATTGGTAGAATTTATTTACAGTCTGAAATCTTTAAATATAAATCATACGTGATGTCGGTGAAGTATGGTAGTTGTGCAAATTATAATACTAATACAATATAACCTTGATTTAAATAATGTTATAGAACGTATATATACAAAAAATAAGAATTTTACAAAGTTGGTCTAGCCAACACTTAAAAATAATTGAAACAATTTTATACATATTTTAAGCTTCGCATTAATATTTATTTAGATAGACTTAATCGATTCTATTTGGATTCTGTACAAATGATTTAATCTATTAAATTTAGCAAAGAATGGATAAACAATAAAAAAGAAACATAGTTTCGAATCCATGAATATGAAACGGACACAGTAGCTAATTAAAATCCAAATACATAAAAATCAAATTTAGTCTGAAATATAAAATTATTAGAATTTCATTTTGGACCAAATAATTTACAAAGAGAAGTTTCATATAGTTAATAATACAACAGAAAATGAAAGTGCTAAGTGATGAAAAAATTTTGAATTTGTCATAAGTCGATGAGTTAACATATTGTATTAGATGTTAGTGGAACCTGTCGTACAATTTGAATCTAGATATGAAAAGATGCAAAACATACCATTGATAAGAACACAGTACTAAACACATGACAAGAAAAAAAGCAGTACGAATTACATGAAAAAGAACGAAACCAATCTTAGCTTGAACACTCATTTGCAAAGCACGACCTATATAAAATATTGAAACACTCCATGTGTGGAACTGTAGTATCCTTCTAGTGAAAAGTCTCAAATTCATATCATAACATTTTAAAACATAAACTTCGTAGTAAAACAAATTTAGTAGCACTATAACAATTTTTAAAGTTTTAACCTAAATCACATTAGTGGGTACTTAGGAAAATAAAGTTGAAGTTCTCAACAATGTGATACATTTATAGGATGATTCAGACAAATTTTGGACGGACTCTTTTGACTCCCTACCACAAAACCCACAGAATCACAACAATATTAAAATATCCAAACAATATCAAAATATTCAAATTAAAATTCTAAAAGAAAAAAATTGTACTCTGTATTTATGATGTTATATACGGTTTGACAGCTTATGAATGAACTCTCATATTAGAAGTTGGATCAAACTAAAAAATGAAATCTTTTCTTACATGTATTCTACAATTTGTGATTTTTCTACCATCACTTATCTTTATATGTAACTTATATCTATTAACAAAGTATATGTTGTATGATGTTGCAGATGAATTTGATCATCCATACTATGGGTGGATCAACTCATTCTTCTCATCATTAATATGTGTATTAGTCATGTGAATTAGGTTTAGTAATTTGATTGTATTAACAAAATATAAACATTATAGATAATGTCATTTACATAGAATTTAAACCATTTTAGAAAACGAATTATGTATAGAACTTGAAGTTTGTTCGTTGTTAAGGTTATTAACTTGTGAGACCAATCTTCAAATAAATATATAATTAGTTATACAATTATAACATTTAGTGTTATGTGTAATTTAATAAAAATAAAATTATTGGATGACTTATACAAGTATTGGTTTAATTTCAATGGAATTGATAAGGATATGTATATGAACATAATAAAATTTGTAACATGCTGAAGTTTGTAAATATAATATTATATTTTTGTTATATTTTTTTACTTTAAATCAAAATATATATTTTGTAGAAAAATATATATATAAATAAATATATCGGTCACTCGACCTTTCGACATTTGGTCGCTTGATCATTTGGGAGTTTGGACTAGTCCAACAAAATTATTTAAGCCACTTAAGAGAATAATAACCCTGCAAATTTTAATTATTTTAAATCTGTTTATTTTAAGAAAGACGTAAAGTTAGAAAATGAAATGAATGTGATAGGGGTAAAATATCTACCTATCTTAATAAAATGAATGTGATAGGGGTAAAATATCTACCTATCTTATTTAGATAAGATGAGATAAACTTATTTCTCATCATTTCCATTCTATTACCTTCACCCTCTTCACTAAAATAAATCAATGAATAAAATAAAACCATAATAATAATTACAGCATATATATATATATATATATATATATATATAT
>Ga0123340_1006841_pt1 | contig 10877 bp, 3 predicted proteins | sample SirMexnodulemix_FD_89961 | JGI IMG/M metagenome (GOLD analysis project Ga0123340, IMG submission 89961) | Root nodule microbial communities of legume samples collected from Mexico - Siratro Mexico nodule mix | ecosystem: Host-associated > Plants > Roots > Nodule | place: Mexico: Nepantla... | reverse complement strand
TTAGTTTGTTTAAAACTAAAAAGAGATGTCTATAATTTATAAACCTTTCAGAAGTTGTTTAAGATATTTGATTAAAACACAGACAAGGAGTAAACATATTTTAAATATTTCAACCATAAGAAAAAATGATATTCAAATAATATTGACACTTATTTAAGTGAATAATGAATAATAAAAAATTGAAAAATTATACCTACGAGACATGTGAAAAAGTATATAGTCTTATATAATATTGTTGGTTAGTTTGTTTAAAACTAAAAAGAGATGTCTATAATTTATAAACTTTTTAGAAGTTGTTTAAAATATTTGATTGAAACACATACAAGGAGTAAATCTATTTTGAATATTTCAACCACAAGAAAAAATAATATTCAAATAATATTGATACAATCAATTTAAGTGTGACATTTAATAAGACGAGTTTTATATCATTTTATAGATTCATTATTAACATTTATTAACATGATATTTTAATCTTATATGTCTAACATCATCCAATTATAAAAATCTCAATGATATAAGTATGATTATTTTTTAGTACTATAATTTAATTTTTGCATAACCTAAATCCAATATCTAATTAATAACATTAATGTGACTTTTAGACTTATCTTGAACAATAAATCACTCATAAATGGTAAGATGGATAAAGTTTATCACAAATAAAATAAATGATAAAGAATATTGAATAGTTATTTAATGGGAGGTAACAATAAATGCATATTTGATGTGAAAACCATCAAATTTTTGTCATTGAACATTTTCCAATTGGAGGATTAAATAGGATAGAAACAAAGGATAATAAAGTGCTTGAATGTGATTAATTGAAAATAAATTCATTTTGGATAAGGTAACAAGTATATGAACGTGGTTACAAATTCATGTCAAAATCATGTGTGTAATAGTAGATGAATGAGTCAAACAAAAAGGTTGTGTAAATTTTAACATAAATGAAAATCGATAGAGAAAGTAATTTCATAAAAAAAATCATAGGAATTAAATTTTGAATACATTTTTTATGTGCTTATAACTTAGAATAATTAAAAAAAAAACGACTTTATATACTTGTATTTAATTTAAGATACTATTATAGCAAAGAAAACCAAAAAACTTGAAAAAAAAATCTTAATATATTAAAAACATAATCATAATTTGAATGCCTTAATTTTAGTATCAAAGCATCTTTTCACATAGATAAAAAATAACTTTAAGTTATCATTAAAATACACTAACAAAACATATTTCATCATCAACATAACAAAACATATTTCATCATACAATAAAATTACAACATAATGCAAGACAGAGAAAAATAATAAAAACTTGAGGAGTATTATTAAGAAAAATAATAAAAACATGAGGAGTATTATTAAGAAAAATCAATTTTGTATGTTTGGATTTATATAAATACAAATATTTATTTATTTTATATAAAAAGTCATATATATATATATATAAATAATCAAAATTAAAAAAAATTAAGAGATTATATGAATATTTTAAAAACTTATATATTAATATTTACTCTTTGTTAAGCAAATATTACTTATTAACCTATATTAGTAGTTATTATTTTGAATGATAAAAAGTTTTTTTATTTCATACATTATTAGTAATTAGTTGTATACAAATTTTTTTTCATGTTATGTTAATAAGATTAGGGTCCATATATACATATAAAAGTAAAAAAATTCATGTGTTCGTTATCAATTTTAATTTTTCTATTAGAAGGAATCAATCTATTTATTTTGTATTTTCATACCTTTTTTCAACCTTTTATTTATTTTTTACTTACTAATATCATAGAACTTTAATATGATGGCAAAGTTCTTCAATTTAAAAGTACAATCATAACAATATCATAATTAAGAAACAACTAAAAATGTTAACTAATGTTTTAATTAAATATATAATATAATTAATGTATAAATAGTTACAATAATTATTAATCTTAACTCACATGAAACAGATGCAAATAGGATCAAAATACTTGAATCTTGAATTTAGGTGCAATTGCCCATGTTGCTTATTCCTTCAGTTTGTTCAAATCTTATAAAGATATTGCACCTATTTCTATTAAATTATCAAATGGACAACATATTCTTATTACTATAATTAAAAATCCATTGATCAGTGACACTATAAACTTGATCATCCCCTGTAACAGGTTGTTTATTCTCAAGCAACAATATTCCATTTGAAATATTGATTGTTTTTTTTGTGTGAAAACTTGTCATATTTATATATAAATACAGTTAAAATTAAATTTGAACTGAAATCAAAAAATGATTATATAACTATTTATGCATATGATTAAAATTTATAATTTTGATTTTCAACAGTAAAAAAATATCACCTCACTTAAATACACATAACTCAACCACATGAATAATTTATGTCATCCCATTGATATTTTTATGGCAAAAGAAAAGAAAGACATGTTTATGAAGTAGAAACATTCAACAAATTGTACAGCACTTTATTGACAGGAAAAGAACAGAACATTCTAATTTTGCAATGAAGAAAATAGTTACATAGATTGTGTAAATACAAATTGTTCATCATTGTGCAAAAAGCAAAGAATAGAAAGAAGAGAAGTAGAATTGGGAATATGCCACGTATCCAAAACAATCAAACGAAACCAACAAGAACCACTCCCCAAGAGACAATGACACATAACACACATTTTCCAATCCAACACAAGCAGATGCCAAAGGCCAGAACCCTGTTATCTGCGTAGAGACCCTCGTAGTGCAAAGCTTGGCCACAATTCAAGCACTACCATTATCCCTTTGGGTTTAATGTAGTGATCTCAATCTCATAATCCGTTTCCACTTTTTCAGTGGCTCTGGTGCTGCCATTCACACAAATGCACTTCACTACAGACAAATAAAACTCACTCTTTTGTCTCAACTATAACTTTTCCAACTAAAACTACTCGCTGTTTCCCTCACCCACCACTTCTTTAATCCACCGAAGGTTGTCGCTGGACTCGATTGCCAGTGATCCACCACACACCCTTCAACCCCAATTCCGCAGGTAACACCATCCCTCAACTCTACTCGATCTTTTATGCAGCACGAGAGACCCACTGGCAATAAAAAACTAAAAATCGAATCTTTTGCGTTTCGTGTCGACTGTGGTTGTGTCATATTCTTGTTTTTTTCTGTCTGGAAAAATTGTTTTTGACCTTTTGGTCGCAAACTTGAAGGGTTTCTTTCAGGAATCTGTCTGGGTTCTTTTTCATCGTGTCATTTCAAAATCTGGACTAGGGGTGAACCCAGGTTCCTGAGTGGACACGCTTTGTGTGTGTGTGTTTTGATAATTTTGTGAACTTTGTTATCTTGCAAATTGGTTGTTGCTGCACTTATCAAGCCATATGGAATATATGCTATCTTCTTTTGAGTCATGGGATATTTGATGAAGTTATGAATTTATGATTGAGACAGATAAGTCTAATTATGGGGCTAAATGTGTAGTGTAGCGGGTTAGTCTTTACTTCACTAGTTAGCTTGAATTCTGTTGATGAAGAAATCTAAGTTACTTGATTAAAATTGTATTAAAAAAGGAGTTCCTTGATTAAAACACTTCACATGTAGGAGAATAGGGTAATTTTTGGTGCTTTGTTTCATGATGCATGACAGAGTGACAATTCTAGTTTTTTTTTTTTTTCCTTTTCCCTCATTGAACTGTCTGGCTGGCACTTGGTCTGATTTGTCTGTTGTTTTGCCTTTTTTATTCAGTGACATCTGCAAGTTTTCTGCTTCACCATGCCGCCAAAGCCTTTAGACCACGCCGTAATAAATGAAAACGTGAAGAAGAGTCAATATGCTGTCAGAGGTGAACTATACCTTCGAGCTTCCGAGCTTCAGAAAGAGGGCAAAAAGGTAGGTTATGATTTCTTTTTCAGGTTATATACACAATATTATATTTGTTTGACTTGTAACCTTAGGTTGGAGGATTAAATTGGACCTGATCATAAAATCCTTTTATTGAATTTGTCTTTTTCTTGGTATTTTAAAGAACCGAGTATTTAGAGAATGTATTCAAGTTTAAAGTAACTTGAAGCCTGCTGTTGCAAATTGTATGAAAATTTCGATATGGTTTTAGAGGCGTTCATAATTATGCACCACGATTGATCAAGTTGTTGTTGTGTCCTAGACCTTTATCGCATGGTCACGTGGTAATGGTAGAATGATACTTGTTGGTACAATGTTTTCCGTTTGGAAGTTAAGTGTAAGCACTTCATAATACCAGGTTCTTCTTCTTAATGGCTTGTTGGCAAAGTATTTGTTCTAATTTCTTTACATGTAAAGTATCTAAAGCAAATCAGTTACTCCCAAGCTATTTTGCTGCTTGAAATTGAACCTACTTATATTTGTATTATCATCAACTTGCATTTGCATATCCTGCAAGTGGATTTGCATAAAAGTGTGAGCATCAACTATTGTCTTTGCAACATAATCTTATTATGGATACTGTCAGCCTATATTGACTTCAGGCCAGATTGCTCATATGGATTATATTTATATTCTCGTCGAAATATGTACATTTGTGTTCCTGCACTTAGTCTTGGATTTAGCTCCTCTAGTAAACTGAAAAAGGAAGAGTACATGTACTGTTAATTTGAATTAAACTAACATGTAATCTTAACTAATTTTAAATAAATAAACAGTAAATGCACTCTCACTTTTTTACGTTAAACATTTTCTCACTTCAGTTAAGTTAAATCCCTTGTCATATTTACACTAACTCATTTTCAATTGTTGGCAGATTATATTTACTAATGTTGGCAACCCACATGCTTTGGGACAGAGACCACTGACTTTCCCTCGCCAGGTTTAGCATAACTACCATTTTTCTACTTTTACTGAATCTCCTTGTAATCTTTATAATTTTATCAACTAAACACACTCCTTATCTAATTAAATCATGCTACACTATTTTATTTGTTGATTATGCTAACCTGCAACAATTTTTCTGTTGCAGGTTGTTGCTTTGTGCCAAGCTCCGTTCCTACTTGATGATCCTAATGTTGGGTTGCTATTCCCTGCTGATGCAATTGCAAGAGCTAAACACTATCTCTCATTGACCTCGGGTGGTCTAGGTAATTCATATGTCGACCATCTTTTTATAAAATGATGGAATTTTACATATTTTGATATGCTTTTAAGGTATTGGTCTGGGACCCTATCCTATCCTTGTCTCTAGATATCTGTCACTGAAACTAACTAGAAATGCTAAGTCTTATAAGTTATAATCTAAGCAAGTATGGGGTTGTATACATCTGGTCCTCCCAAAGCCTCACAGCGGTTGTGCCTGGCAGCCTTATTTACTGGGAATCCTTTTACTCTTGTATGTTTAGTGTGTAAAACCAGTCATTCAAAATTCCTAGAGAACATGGAAAATGATTTTCTGGAACATATTTCCATTAAATAAGTACACCAGTCAACTTTCCGAAAAGTTTAAATGTTAGGTGAAGGATCATGAATGGTGGTATTATATATAACATACTCCCTCACACCCAAGTGCACTTTTTGGGCTTGAAGCATGGAGCCATGGACAAATGCTCATGCCTCCTCTACCATGTGCTGAAATTCACAATTTTTTAGAAATGGTGGTAAGGATCAAACTCTTGACAACAGTCATAGAGATTCTGATACCTTGTCATGAATAAACTATCCCGAAAGCTTGAAACTTTTGATGAAGATTCATTGATTGATTTGATATCTAACTGTCAGCAAGTTTTTATACATCATTAGCGGCCATCCACTTTCAATCTATTACATGGAAATATACATGGAATCAAATAATTTATTATGATAAAACAACAGCACAAGCAAAAAATGCTCTTTCTTTGTCTTGTCATGTTATCTCCCAACCCACTGGGCTAAAAACTAATTTCACTTGTTGTATTGTAACTGTTATTAATCCCACAAATTATCGTACGTGACGAGCAAAATAAAAGCTTGTCTATTGGCTGTCACGGGCTTTTAGCTCTAGATTTCTTTTGCTTCAAAGTCTAAACGACATTAATTGCTTTGCATTGTGAACATGAAAGTTTTTGGTCCTAGCAGAAGAATTCTTAGTTTGCAAATATTTCTTGTCATCACCATCTAAAATTGACATCTTACTATTACTATTATAAAACCATTGGGAGTTTTACAAATTCTTTTACTTACAACTGGTACAGGAGTCATTACTTTTCTTTGACAAGAGAATCTCCAATAATGAATTGCAACTGATGGTGATGCAGGTGCTTATAGTGACTCCCGAGGCGTTCCAGGAGTAAGGAAGGAAGTGGCAGAGTTCATACAAAGGCGTGATGGGTATCCGAGGTATTTATGCTCCATATAGTCATTCTGTTTTATAATTTATCTTGTAAAATCCTTTTTAAAGGGGCACTTGTTAGGCACACAGGCTAATTGCTTCTTGCTCCATTTGTAGTGATCCAGAGCTCATATATCTCACTGATGGAGCCAGCAAGGGGGTGATGCAGATATTAAATACTATCATCAGAGGTCAAGACGATGGGGTAATGTAGTTTTATTTTTTTATCATTAGCACTTCAGTTTTCTATATTCACAGTGCTATTGAAAGAATTACCCAACACTTCTTATTGCCAGATTTTGGTTCCAGTCCCACAATACCCGCTCTACTCAGCAACAATTGCTCTGCTTGGTGGTACCCTTGTTCCATACTACCTTGAAGAGACAGCAAACTGGGGTCTTGATGTTAATGAACTTCGTCAATCAATTGAGCAAGCTCGCTTTAAAGGAATAACTGTATGTGTTTTGCCCTTGCAATGTTAAGTTTCCACTTGTTTCTAGATTAAACTAAAAAAACTAAATGCTTAAATGCTTGAAAGATGATGAATCAATGCGAAGGGCATGAATCTTATCATAATGAAACCATTGTTATACTTTTCTTCCTATCTCTTCTAATTTGTCTTTTAGAAATGACTTTTCTGTTGCTTCGTGCAACATACAAGGGAAAAAGAAACAAAACGGTACATGGCTGATTGACAAGCAATCTTCCCATATGAAATTTTAAAATATCTTTGCTTTTTTCTTGAAAAGTAAGTTCTACCATTGAATAAATAATCTAAAGGTGAATTATTTTTATTATTCTAAAATTTGAATTGCAAAACTAATATCCTTCTTTTATGTTATTTTCATTTATCTAAATCTTTTCTCACGTGTTTATAGAATGCTTTATTTGAATGAAGCATCAAAATTATAAATTGAAATTTGGTTAGGTTAAAGCCATGGTCATCATAAATCCTGGAAATCCTACCGGTCAGTGCCTTAGTGAAGCTAATCTAAGAGAGATTTTGAAATTCTGCTATCAAGAAAATTTAGCCTTGCTTGGAGATGAGGTTTACCAGCAGAATATATATCAGGATGAACGACCCTTCATTAGTTCTAAAAAGGTAAGCTTTTTGTGCTGCAGCTGTAGCTAAACTAATTTTTTGCTTCAGATGTTAAGACGAACTAATATATAATTTTCTATATGGGAAGGTTTTGATGGACTTCGGACCGCCTATAAGCAAGGAAGTCCAGCTTATTTCTTTTCACTCTGTATCAAAAGGTTATTATGGTGAATGTGGACAGCGGGGTGGATATTTTGAAATGACCAACATTCCTCCAGAGGTTTGCCTTTTCATATCTTGTGTTGCTGAATCTCTTTGAGTTCCAAACTGGCATTTCTTGCAACGATTGCGGTATGTAAAAAAATCAGTACAACATTGTCATGAATAAACTATTCCAAAAGCCTAAAATTGTGAGCTGAAAACACATGAAAATTGCTTTATGTATGAGACGCCCTCACGCCCAAGTCCTTTAGACTTTGCTGGAAGCATGAATAATGCTTAGAGTTGCCCTTTAGGCTCCACTTGAAGCATGAACAATGCTCAGGGTCACCCAACCTTGTGGTGAGCTTTAACTTTGAGTGATCAAACTCTGGACCATTATGGTCAATTGGTCATACTATGTCATGAAGAACTGTCCCAAGCTCTTAGATGAAAGCGCATAAATGATTTTATATCCATCAACATTGATTGCTACAATCCTGTTTAGCATGTCAAGCCACTCAATACTGTAATGCTCTGAAAATTTACATGAACAAAGAATACTAACAACATATGAATATATGTTGTTGACTAAAATGCTCTAAAAATAACAGTATTACACATTAACCAATGGGTTAGGTACATGAGTGCCACATGCAATATGGTGAAATAAATAACTTCTGTTACAAAATACTTTTTGCACTCAATGCCTGTCTGGATGTAGGACCTTCTGACTCTACATGTAAGGTGTTCAAATAAATTGTGAGCTTTTCAATTTTTTCTAAAGCTACCCTGATGATGCTTTTCTTTTATCCTGATTTTCTTTTGCAGACAGTTGATGAGATCTACAAGGTTGCATCAATAGCACTTAGTCCAAATGTTCCAGCACAAATATTTGTGAGTTGAAACTCAATTTTTCTCTTTGATATTTTAATTTAGTCTTAATATACTTATTCAAACTGTTACTTTAGTGAGTAGTCTCTCTTTCCTTGAGCATTTCTTCATCATTCTTCTCATTTTTTGCCTTGTTCTACAGATGGGTGTTATGATCAATCCACTCAAACCTGGAGATATTTCTTATGACCAGTTTGTTAGGGAGAGGTAATCATGCTAAAAGACTAGTATGATATAGGTCAAAAATTTGTCCAGTTAACTTTGATTTTTCAATATTAGGTATATTCGAGCATGAGAAATTCATCCTTTCTTCCATACCTTCAAAATATCTGAAATCATAAGAAAAGTGGGTTATTATGTAGAGTTGACTTTTATCTGTAATATGCAGCAACGGAATACTTGAATCACTGAGAAGAAGAGCAAGGATAATGACTGATGGATTCAACAGTTGCAGAAATGTAGTTTGTAATTTTACTGAAGGTATAAACAATAGTATTCCAAAGCAGCTTGAATTCTTATGCTTCAGTTTCAATCTCGGTTTGTCTCATGCCGTGTAAAACTTTAGTAATTCCTCGAGTTTTGTTCAGGTGCCATGTACTCTTTCCCTCAAATACGCTTGCCACCAAGAGCTATAGAGGCTGCTAAACAGGCTGGAAAGGTTGCAGACGTTTACTACTGCCTTAAGCTTTTGGAATCTACTGGCATATCCACAGTTCCTGGTTCAGGATTTGGACAGAAAGAAGGGTAAATACTTATCCCTTTACTTGGAAATTGTATCCCTTTTCCTTTAGAGTGATCACATGCCTAGTCCCATGGTTGTCATGGAAAGAGAATGTGCTTTAACTAGGCCATATAAGAATTATTTCTCTATCAGCTATGCAGTAGTTATAGATATATATATATATTTTTTTTGTTTATGGACATATCTACCAGTATCCCAAGGCTTCACCTCAGTACTTGATAATATATTTTTGGAGTAAACCTTCCAGAACTACAACATATATGATGTAGAAAATAAACATTCCACTTGTTTTCTTTAACTACTTTCTAATGATTGTGTCAAACTTTTGCTGACAGGGTTTTCCATTTGAGGACAACTATTTTACCAGCTGAGGAAGACATGCCTGCTATTATGGATAGTTTCAAGAAGTTCAATGATGAATTCATGGAGCAATACGAAGACAATAGAGGTTATTCAAGGTTGTAAGAAAATCATCCCAAAAGTTGCATTATATACTCGTGCTTTTGAAAGCACTTCAATCCATCCCTTAAAAAAACATAACCTCCTTTCTACTATTTGTCCTTCGTTGGATATAAATCCTCAAACCTTTGATTTTCTTTTATATCATGTCTGAACTGACAATCTTTCAGCTGTATATTTATTCTCTCTTGCACCTTTATTACCTTGTGGCATGCAATCTAACTATCCTTGAATGTGATGGTTCTCTCTGTGTCATGTGTTTTAGATGTTCTAAGAAGAAAGGTTCAACAAAGCGTTGATAATAGGACTAATCCCTTTTGAAATTGAAACTGCGTCTTCCAAAAGAGGAACATTATATTGTGAAACGCACCCTTCAAAGTGCATTTACTATAACTATTGTTAATAATATAATATGATGTTTTCAAACATTTAAAGATTCTTAGACAGTGGATGTAGTTATCAACTACTTGCAGAATATTGCTGCTTTACACAATTGAGAATGACGACGTCTAGAAGCAACAAAATTGGTAATCTATTATTGACGTAAGCAAAGGTGCTACTTAATTTGATAGATTCGTCAAATTTTGAGTTGATTTTTTTAGAGTTGATAGTCTTCGGATTTAACATTATATGTGTTTTTTATTTGATTTTCGTAGGAACAGGGGATTCTTTCTCTGTTTGAATTAATTAAAAGTTCATTCTTAATCTATTAAAATCACTTAAAATATATTTTAATTGGTTAAAAACTTGTTTTATACTATTTAAATGCAATAAGTTGAAATGATTTAACTGAATATTTTAATGTTTTAATCTATTAAAACTGACAGTTTGAGTTTCAAGTAATTTTTAATGGATTAAAATATTTTATAATGTGTGTAAATAAGAAATTTTAAGAGGGTAATTATTTTTTTTATGTAAAATATGTTGTTTGAGTAAATTGAAATTTTAAAATTTTATTAATGTAACTGGATTCCTTAAATTAAGGGATTTAATTTCACTTGAAAAATAAAATTTGAAATTCTTATTATTCTTAAATTTGTATTTTTTTTGTAATTTTTTTAACTCAATTTTGGTTGGGTATCAAGAGTTAACTAAGGTTGAAACATTATCGACTATTTTCATTTGATCTCAAATAGAATATTTTTTTTTATTGATGTTGATAAGAGTTATTTTTTTAATTTAAGTTTTTTTTTTTTTTTAAATAATTTTCAT
>Ga0123340_1006840_pt1 | contig 10878 bp, 3 predicted proteins | sample SirMexnodulemix_FD_89961 | JGI IMG/M metagenome (GOLD analysis project Ga0123340, IMG submission 89961) | Root nodule microbial communities of legume samples collected from Mexico - Siratro Mexico nodule mix | ecosystem: Host-associated > Plants > Roots > Nodule | place: Mexico: Nepantla... | reverse complement strand
TTTTTTTTTAGGTAATATAGTTTATTTTTTTTTTTGGTCTTGGTTTTTTTTTTTTTTTTTGTATTAATTTAATTCAATGTGGGTGGGTTCATTTTGAGTTTAAGTGGCTTGGTATTTTACTTTTAGCCAGTTAATGCCGTCGAACTGTTTTGATTTATTAAAATAAAAAACATAAATTAAATTTAAATAAATAATCGGTTCAATATACCAAATATAACCATAACTAACGGAGTTAACTCAAAATTAACAAAATTAATTTTTGTGTTTTAATTTTTTTTTCTTATTATAGTTGAAATACAATATATGAAAATTTGTTGTACATTATTTAATCTTTAAATTATTACAATATCATCGTGTTATTTGAAATATATCAATATCCACTCGTTAACATTTACAAATTAATTTTTAATTATTTATTATAATTAAATAATTTAATATGTAAAAGTAATAATATTTTTTATTTATGAATTTAGAATTTTTTATAAGATATATACATTTTAAAAATCAAAAAATGAAAAAAACTGGCTAATTGACGAACTACCTTAATTTGGCAAGCAGAAGTGAGGGAAAGTAGAGCTACAAGTGTTGAGCAAGTTGTTTATATTTTATAAGCAAAAAGATTAGTGTTATGAATGAATTCCTATTATGAAGTAGATTTTTGTTAATGCAGAACTCGAAATGAGGGCCCATTTATGCATGAGATCTGTGCAAAAAAGTCTTCCAGTACCCGTGACCGACCGCATCTCCTGCAAAAATCCATGTACGGACAAAACATCTTAATCCCACCAATTATTCAGATCGCCACCATTTTCTTTCCACCTTCATAATTCTTATCCTTTCCCTCCTGCTTCTCAACAAGGTTAGCTTAATCACTCATTAATCACTGATTTTTCTTAGTTTACTTTTGCATTTAATATTAGTTTCACATATGTTACCCTCTTCTATACTTACTCAGGGTTAAACCTGTGCACACTGTTTTATTTCTTAACGTTTTCTTCCTTCAACACGCGGATAGAAGCCAAGCCACCTCAAGCGTTGCATCACATCATACTATAGCTTTTCAGAAATTCATATAAAATAAACGGGTGAGGATAAAGACCCTTTTGGGCCATAAAATAATTGATGTGATGGAAAACAAAAGAGAATAAAAAGATAACCATCATTGCACATTCCTGGAGGTCCAGAGTTATGCATGCAAAGATAATATCTAAAGTTAAGAACAGTGTAAGAAAAAAGAACAGTAAAATAAAAGACCCCAATAGTTAAATATCCAACAAGAAGGACGGTTATGTAAATTCACAACCACCTCTTGCTCCCGCCTCTATATTAATGGTCTCACTCCCCGCCATGCATGCACACCAACTCCTCCAATAGCTACTAATAGTAGCAGTAGCTACCTTTGTCCTCACACTCACCAACAATGGATGCTAAGTTCAGCATTGCCTTGTTTTTGTGTGTAGTTTGGGTGATGAGTGGCAATGCCTATGACCCTTGTGCCTCTCAACCCGATGACTCAGACCTCAACGTGATTCCCATCTACAGCAAGTGCTCACCGTTCAAGCCACCCAATGCAGATTCGTGGGACACCAGGATTGTAACCATGGCCTCAAAAGACCCGCTCCGGGTCAAGTACCTGTCCACCTTATTGGGCCAGAAGACCGTCTCCGCCGCCCCAATCGCTTCCGGCCAGGCCTTCAATATTGGTAACTACGTCGTCAGGGTCAAACTGGGAACCCCCGGTCAACTTTTGTTCATGGTTTTGGACACCAGCACCGACGAGGCCTTCGTCCCATGCGCCGGCTGCACGGGCTGCTCCGACACCACCTTCTCCCCCAAAGCCTCCGCCACTTACGGCCCATTGGACTGCTCCGTACCCCAGTGCGGTCAGGTCCGTGGCCTTTCCTGCCCCGCCACCGGAACCGGCGCCTGCTCCTTCAACCAGTCCTACGCCGGCTCCTCTTTCTCCGCCACGCTCGTCCAAGACTCCCTCAGATTAGCAACTGATGTTATCCCTAACTACTCCTTCGGCTGCGTCAACGCCATCTCCGGGGCCTCAGTTCCGGCCCAAGGGCTTTTGGGTCTGGGCCGCGGCCCACTCTCGCTTCTCTCCCAGTCCGGGACAAACTACTCCGGTGTATTCTCTTACTGCCTCCCAAGCTTCAAATCGTACTACTTCTCCGGGTCGCTCAAACTCGGGCCCGTGGGCCAGCCCAAGAGCATCCGAACCACCCCGCTTCTGCGCAACCCTCACCGGCCTTCTCTTTACTACGTGAACTTCACCGGAATCAGCGTGGGGCGCGTCCTGGTGCCTTTCCCCAAAGAGTATCTTGCGTTTGACCCATATACCGGATCCGGAACCGTAATTGATTCGGGCACGGTGATAACCCGGTTCGTGGAGCCAGTCTACAACGCGGTGAGGGAGGAGTTCAGGAAGCAGGTGGGAGGCACGTTCTCGAGCCTTGGAGCTTTCGACACATGTTTTGTGAAGACGTACGAAACGCTGGCTCCTCAAATTACCCTTCACTTCGAGGGATTGGACCTGAAGCTGCCATTGGAGAACAGCTTGATTCACAGCAGCGCCGGGTCACTGGCTTGTCTTGCAATGGCGGCGGCGCCGGATAATGTGAACTCGGTGTTGAACGTGATTGCCAACTTTCAACAACAGAATTTGAGGATTTTGTTTGATACCGTGAATAACAAGGTTGGCATAGCCCGTGAGGTTTGTAACTAATTAGCTGGCTTCGTTTTGTTTTATTGTAATATTCACTTTCTTATTTGGCTAGCTAGTTTGAGATCTGTGCTGGTGTTTAAGCTTGCCTTGTGTGCCTTTGGAAGTTATTGACGTGAAATAGGAGTAATATGTATTATCTCACATGGATCGTTGATTCCTGGTCGTAAATAGGGACCAATTGATGATTGTAATGATGTTTGGTTTGATGAAGTTAATAATGCGAGATCAATTAGTAAGGATGTTGTTTAGTTGGGAAATGTAGTATGGGACCATTTATTTCCAACCCGTGATAACAACCCCTGTGTTTTGGAATCTTCTTTAGTTTATGCACGAGAATCCTCAGTGTCCGTGAATGGGGTTCGCCTTGTTTTTATCTGTATTTTGGACACACGCAAGAGGCCAAATAAATACCCCAAGATTTAACACAGAAAACAGAGTAACCAGTTGTTTTCATTTGGTGTAATGTATGACTTGAATATCGAGTAATTATTAGCTATTATCATCGAGAAATAGTATTTATGTAAACTTTTAATAAAAAATTTGCAGTTTTTTGAAAAAAATGAAGTAACAAAAGTTAAGCTGAGATTATACCAGTGTCATAAAAAGAGGCAGAAAATAATCTTGTAAAAAGTGCGATAAAAGCTTATAGTATACATAGTTTCTTTACACGTTAAAAGTCCAGATCTACGCGATCTATGCTCTAATTTTTTTCCATTTTTTTCCACTAAGCACTCGACATTAAACTTATTATAACTGATAAGAATGACACTTTTGGAAACCCTTCGTTAAAAACTCTTACAGCCCAATTTTTAAGTGATTTTACAAAAGACACATTTTCTTAATGATATAGCTGATATTTATATATTTTTTTCTTTCTCTCTTTTCTTTATCATCACACAAATTATCCTTTTAAGACCGTATCGCCATAAAAGTAGGTAATTGTTTAAAATGGGCAAAGATAATATTTTTTTTTAATTTAGCCTTATATTATAAAATTGTTACAACACAAGTCAACTGTTCTAGTCACGGAAGCGGATGACCTCTCGGGCGTCTTGTTTTTCCCAGATTTAATACGCGTCTTGTTTTCCCTATATTTTATTAATTTTATTTATAGTTAACTATTTTCTTGAGCTTTATAATTATACGAGTAAAATTACTGTTCATGTTTCTAATTTTGTGTCTCGTATTTTATTTATTTTTTTAATTAATTATTATTTTGATTTTAGTTATTTGTATTATATTATTCAACAATTTATTTTGATATGTTTAGTTTGGATTGGTTGTAATAAAATTTCTCTATCTTAGTTATTTGTATTAACAGTTAAATTCTTATTTCTTAATTAATCCTGATCGATTGAGTGGATCATAATCTTATCTATTACTATATAGTCCCGTAAATTTGAGTGAAGACTTACTTAAATTAGGTCAGCATTCTACTTACCACTACATTTTTATTTATAATTTGTTTTAGTTTAACATGCAAATAAGTGTCTTATATACTTCAATACTTTAATATCATAATACAACTTCTTATGCCTACTTAAGTATGTATAAATCGAAATGCGATTTCAATATCTATTTCCAAGGACTAAACTTTTATGTATCGGATAAGATATTTTAAAGCTTACCTTTCTCCATCTTATGTGGGATTGGAATTCAAATTTCAACATCTATTTCTGACTTGAAAAAAAAAAAAGCATGTTTTAAATAAGAAACTTTTTTAAAAACTTGTTACATTTTCCCGTATGTAGGGGTTAGAATATCACTTCCAACATCTATTTGTGACTTAAAAAAAATCCATGTACATGTATTGAATAAAATAAGATATTTAAAAACTTGTTACATCTTCTAAAGGATTTCATAATGTTTGAGATAAAGATGACCTAAAGATGCTCAATGATCCTTTTCATGTATGTAAGGGATTTGATAATCCATGAAATAAGGATCCTTTTTAAGATGCTCACTTGCCTTTTTCACATATGTAGATGATTTGATAATCTCTGGAATACAAATCCCTTAGGACACTCGTTTGCCCTTTTCAGATTCCTACACTAATATGTGAGTATGTAAAATCTCAATAGAATTTATTGTCCTATTACAAAATTATAATTCAAAAACATACAAAACAATTGTTTTACAAAAAACGAAAAACAATGATTTAACTATAGTATAATCATAAATTTGTAGCATTCCACGTTCTTAGAATGATCCCTCCATCTAGCCTTTTTAGTCAATATGCTATTTTTCATAATATGCTTTTAGTTATGTTCTTAGGTTTTATTTGTAAAAGGAGCGGTTAAGAAAGGTTTCATCAAATTCTATAATAAACACCAGTTGTTTTAGTTAAGAGAGATGACCTTTTTTGTTAGAGCATTCAGCGTATCTTGTTTTTCTTATGTCTTATCAGTCCTGTTTATAGTTAAGTATTTTCTTAAGTTTTATAATTCTTTTGGTAAAATTAAAGTCCACATATGTAATTCTTTTGTCTCATGTTATCATTTATTTTTCTAATTAGTTAGTATTTTGACCTTAGTTACTCAGTATTATGATTTATTATATTATTCAACATACACTACAAGAAAAAAGCTATTTAGGAATCAATATTTAGCTATCAAATGAAATAGTTGCTAATTGTGACCAAAATAGTCACCAAATTAGATTTTGGTTGCTAAATAATTACAAAATAGAAGTAATGATTAGATTTAATAACTAATTAAGTCAAATAATTAGTATCTAACATTAGCTACCAAGGTTTTAATGACCTATACTATTAGATTCTAAATTAGTCTCTAACTTAATTAGATACTAATTTAGAATCTAATGACATAGGTTACTAAAACCTTAGTAGCTAATGTTAGATACCAATTATTTGACTTAATTGGTCATTAAATTCAATCATTACTTCTATTTTGTAATTATTTAGCAACCAAAATCTAATTTAATGGTTATTTTGATCATAATTAGTAATAATTATTTGGTAGCTAAAAATTGGTCTCTAAACAACTTTTTTCTTGTAGTGATATTTGTTCCAAATTACATGTTAATTTTGGATTGATTGTGATAAATTCCTTCTATATAGATGTGAGATGGATAGCTTATAACTCATTTTTGAATAACTAGATCTTAATTTTCTAAATTAATCTTGAGCGATCGGATAACTTAGAATCCTACCTATCACTACACATTCTTTAAAAGTTTGAGAGAAGACTTACTTAAGATAGGTTGGAATCTTACCTATCATTACACAAATAATAAATGTTTAAATGATTTATTTAGCCACTCAAATGAATACAAACAATAAGTTTCAAAATGAATACAAATAATATTGCATCACATTAGAATAAAAACCTTATAAAGCAGGAAATTAGCAACCCATGATTCTACTCTACATAGAAAAATGATGTTTTGACAATTTACCGACCACTTGACAACTCACTTTAGAGGTAATATAGTTATTAAAAGTGAACTTTTATATTTATAAAGGAAAATAGATGATTGAAGGTAAGATAATGTACGCAGGATAGATGTAAAAAGATTATCCAAAGTGTCAAAATATCATAATATTTAGAAAAATGATACTTATGACAATTCACTTTTAAAAATAATAAAGTCATTAAATATATAAAACACTACAAGAAAAAAATTATTTAGAGATCAATTTTTAGCTATCAAATGAAATAGTTGCTAATTGTGACTAAAATAGTCATCAAATTAAATTTTGATTGTTAAATAACTACAAAATAAAAGTGATGATTGAATTTAGTGACCAATTAAGTTAAGATAATTGGAATCTAACATTAGCTACCAAGATTTTAGTCACCTATATCATTACATTCTAATTTAGTCTTAACTTAATTAGATACCAATTTAGAATCTAATAGTATAAGTCACTAAAACTTTGATAGCTAATGTTAGATACCAATTATTTTGACTTAATTGGTTACTAAATTAAATTATTATTTGTATTTTGTAGTTATTTAACAACCAAAATTTAATTTGGTGACTATTTTGATAACAATTAGCAATCATTTTATTTGGTAGCTTAAAATTTGTCTCTAAATAATTTTTTTTTCTTGTAGTGAAATTTTATATTTGTAAAGAGAAATAAAAAAAGTAAGATAAAACACAGGATATAAAATAGATGTAAAAAATTCATAGTATCAAAATATGATGCCACGAGCACCTTTTTCCTTTCTTCCCACGAGTGAGAGGTCACACATAGCCACATCTAAGCCTCCACAGCTTTCAGAAGAGTGAATGGGAATGACCTTCAGAATGTGACAAGTACCATTCTGATGAAGCACCAATAGTTGCACTCTCCACGATGGTTCAACCACAAGAGCAAATGCTACATATTATTTATTTTGATAAATTATCGTTTCATGTAACTATATTATACAACTAAATACATATTATTTTATTTTAAAATTTTATTTATGTTATCATCATCATCTGAATTTAATATTTTATTATAAAAAATTGTATGGTAGTTGCTTAAAAATGTATATAACAAGTAGTTTTTGTTTTCAAAATCAAGATTGACCATATAGCATGAGAGGGAATCGAGAATTGCAGAATTCCGGCACATTTTCTCATAAATAATAATTGAAAGTTATCTATAGTGTTTAACATTTTTTTTTTTAATAAAAATAGGAAGAAAATGATACAATCCGGGGTGCTTCTATCCAAGCTAAGAAGCTTCAATTTTTACAACCGACCAATTAAAGAATGATTCTTGGACAACAATCTTCTTGTACAACAAGAAGAAGTAAAGAAAAAACCAGAAAGAATTCTAGAATAAAATTAATATAAATAATAAAGAATGTTATATTAATTAATAATAGAACTTTTAAGGATACAGCTATACATGAATTGATCTTAACAGTGATAAAAACAAAAACATGGAAGAAGGATGTGGCGGCATAAACCTTCTTTGTATAATTTACTCATATGCGATCCTCCAATTCAGCCTAATCGTCCACTGTGGAATCTGATGCATGTTACTTTAACAATAGTTTCACAAAGAACCCTAATGAGCATAAATAAAATATTAATCAGAACCAGAAATTTGTTTCTCTTAGATTCTCTCTTTCCATATGTAGTACTCATTCAACTTCTCTCAAAAACGCTAAGTTTTGTTTGTGCCCTAACCCCACCATTGGTGCACTGCCACACCCTCATCCCTCAACTGTCCATACAGAGCCAAACACTCCCAATAGGCTCTTCCAGAGGTGCTTCCTCTTCTGCTCCTCCCCAGGTTAGGCTTGCATTCCAAGAAAAGCTCATCCACCAGCCCAATGTAATTGCTCTTCATCATATCTTCCACCACTTCAGCCTCAGCTTTCATTACCACATACTCTTCCTCCTTCACATTCTTCCTCAGCCAATCCGACATCCCTATCTCCTCATTCTGCTGCAGTCCTTCTGCCACTGTTTTCACATGATACATCTCGAACTGCATGTTCCTCGTTGGGTAGTTTTCCGTAAACCACTTCGTTCCACTTCCTCCCTCTTTCTCCGACAACTCAACGTCGATGAACACGCGCCGAGGGTAGCTCTCCAAAGAGTCACCCATCAAATCCGGCAAGAACCTCGTGCGCTTCAAGTACTTCCTCGACTTCCCAGAAGCCGCTCTTGGCGGCTCAAGTAGCACGTCCTCCAGTTGCTGCAAAGCCGCTTTCTTGGCCTCCCTCGTGTAACCGAACATCTTTCTCGGCGCAACTGGAACGGGGGACTCCGCTTTGTTAACCGCTTTCTCTTGTGGTTCCTTCACGAGCCCTTGCTGGGTCAATTCGCGGAGTATAAGTGACAGAAACTCGTCAGTGGAGGAGATTTTTTCGAGCAAGGGTGATCTCATTATGAACACGAAGGAAGCCAATATGAAGAATGCCAAAAGTGGCAAGCCGTAACGTGTGGAATTCATGATATAAGTAAGAGAAGGAAGTTGGTGAATATATAGAAAGATTAAAGTGATGAGGGTGAGAGAATTAAGTAACGATGACTTGTTTGTGTTTAGGGAGATGAAGAAAAAAGATAGGGGCGCGAAAGAGAGGGGGAGATGCAAAAAGGGGATTAGCGAGTGCAAAATCTGGCAGCGGTGTGGTTTCCACCGACAAGGGCAACACGGTTACTTTTCAACGTGGACCAAAGTGTCAATAAATCGTTCATCCGCTGCACTTCCATTTCTTGAATTTCGACCCAGATCGACGACGGTTTTTGTGGATCACAGATATATGCTTTAGGGCTTTATGTTAGCGGAAACGTAAGTCTGGATCCACAACTACCATCATGAAATGAAAGACAGAGGACAGAAATTATGGATTAATTTCAGAGCTTTGGCTCAATGAAGGTGGTGGGTATTTCGATTGCAAATCTTTTGAGGGATTATATGGGAGGGAAAATGGCCTACTTTTGTTTGCATGGAACAAAACGGTTGGCACCACGACAATTTAGTTGCACCGTTCGCTATTTAGGTTTATCTCTTAGAGAAAATTCTGCATTTCATGCGTAGCCTTTGATGTCCAACTACGTGCATCACCATGGATTTGGTTCCTGCCACGTCGTTTTAGGTTTAAGTTGGTTTATTATAATCAAGTTCACTTGAAAGTCACTTCGTATATATTCTTTATTCTATTTAAATTTAATTATGTCTCCCTTATCGGTTCTTTTATTTTAATAAAAAAATTAATATAATATCTTAAAAAATAGTTCAAAAATAAAAACTAACATATAATTTAACTCTATAAATAAATAAAATAACATTGAATATGTTTTTAACATACAAGTTTAAATAAATAGAATAATCAATTATTTTCATTCTTATAAAAATCACTAGTTCTATGTGTAATAAGGGTTCTGTAAATACATTTATAGAGTTGAGTAAAGTAAGTATTTAGATAAAATGTTAGATTAAGTTAGACTATCTTTAATATTCATAAGTTTTTAAAGTTATTTGTAAATTTAGATAAAAGAAACTAGTTTGAATGTTTTTAATAGATATTGTAATTATTTATTTTATTAAGTATGAATAAGATGAATTTGAATTAAATTGAATGAATATTTATGTATGATGTGATGAAGTATCAATGTTTGTGAATGATATCTTCAAAAAAAGATATAGTATCTTCAAGAAAAGATATATTCCTATTGAGATTGTTAAGATATGTTTATCATTATCCTTCTTTTTGTGTTGTTTGTTTTGTTTTTAAATTTCTTTTTGTATGGTGTTTTTTTTTTATTATAAATTTACGATAATTATGTATTATGTGAGTAGTAGAAGATTTAGAATACGTGGTGTAACTTCTCGTTAAGCTGACGAAGAAGTTTAATTTTATTTTATTTTATGATTATATGAAAATATTTTTATTAAATCTTATGTAAAGAAATATATTATAAAATATGTGATGAATATAAGATAAGAATATTTCTATTTAATTCTATTACACAATTTATATACAATCAAATTCCTATTATTGAAAAAATATGGATGTTACATTAACCATCAATCTTATAGCTACAAAATTAGACCTCAGAGGAACATATTCCTAACCATTTATATTAATGGTAGGGTGACAATCTCTTTCTTTTTTATTGAAGTAATGATACTTTAATAATTACAAAATTAAAATATAACAACCACAAAAGTAAAATGCAACGAATGAGGATATGAAAAGATTATTATTGTACTTATTGTTAACCACGATATAAAAGTTTCTAATAATAACATCCTTGGTTATCCAATAGTTTTGATCCAAACTAAATAAATTTGTCAATTAACTAATAAAAATATTATTTTATATTAACTATAATTTTACATTTACGTGAAACAAGTAAATAAAGTGAGACAACAATATAACATCATCTATTAAAAAATAAATAAATGACAAGTAAAAGATATAAAAATTTTGAACATTTAATAAAATTTAATTATAAATATTTAAATTTATGAAGAATTTAAAACTATCTTTAAATTTGTTATGTTAAAAATTAATTACAATTATGAAAAGTTAATCTTGATACCGGTTGGTTAAATTTGAATCGATTAAAGTAATAATCATATATGATGTTGTTTCATCCAGATGGACAAGGTGGATCCTTGTATAAATTTTTGTCGGTAATATATATATATATATATATATATATATATA
>Ga0123340_1006837_pt1 | contig 10878 bp, 9 predicted proteins | sample SirMexnodulemix_FD_89961 | JGI IMG/M metagenome (GOLD analysis project Ga0123340, IMG submission 89961) | Root nodule microbial communities of legume samples collected from Mexico - Siratro Mexico nodule mix | ecosystem: Host-associated > Plants > Roots > Nodule | place: Mexico: Nepantla... | reverse complement strand
CGTTAAGTTTTTGGCAACACCGATTCAAATTTATTGCATCTAAACCATAGCGAATTAAATCTCTAAATCTTAACCACATACTAGTAACATCTCAAGGCTATGGTAACTCCAAATTTAAGCAATTAAAAATCACTGATCAGTTGCAGTAATTCAAACACAAAGGCATTTTTACACTATCATCAGTTTGTTAACCAACAGTGAGCATTCAACTTTTACAATTTATCATTTTTTCTACAGAATGAATTAGAATGCGCCTTTTTCACATTATCTTTTTCACATTCCAAAGTAGCCTCACACAAATTTTCAATTACAAATACACAATACTCTGTTCTCAGTAATTTCTCAAAGTCTAGTGACCTTAATTAACAAATAACAGTGCAGGAAAATGAAACCTATGGATTCCAACAAAATTTAGAACAAACTACAAGACATATAGGAATGATATGACTCAAGGAAACTCACTAATGATCTAATACTGAATTAAAGGAACTCAAGATTGCAAAAATTAAAAGGCACACAAAGCACATTATGACACAAAACAGTAAACACATTCTGTTTACAATTTCAGCAAACGCAAACTGCTCAAACCTATTCTACAAGCATAAACCTAAGGACTTGATAACAATATGAGATCATACATGACTTGACATATACTATGGATCATAAAAACAAAAGCTAGGACACAATTGAACACTTTGAATCGATTAAAATCAACAAAGACTCAACAAAATAAAAGATAGCTTGCGGCACACACAAGAACTCCTTGAACAATGTATTTTTGGAAGGTTCAAGAAGATTGATGCTATTTGAACTGTTTAAACTCAAGAACACAATAATTAATCGGTACAAAACAATCAAGACATGTAAATACAGTGGTATACAATGCAAAAAAGCCAAAACAAAGTGAAAAGGATCAAGAACTTAGCTCTTGAAGACCAAAGCTCTGATACCAAATGATGGAGGAGCTCCTAGGTGCCTTAGCTTCTTGTGCAAGCTTCAATCGAAGTTGAGCATGATGAAACCTTGAAGCACTGAATAGAAGAAGTGGATGAAACTCTTGATGCGAAAGCCATGGAAATGCAAGGAAGGAATAGTGCAAGGAGGTTGATGGTGAAGTAGATGGCAAAACAACCTTTAAGAGAGAGAGCTCCTAGCTTCTAAGAGAAGAATCTTAATGTGAAACTTGAGACAATGTGCTGAAAATTTGGCAGCATATGATTACTCAAAATCAAGCTTACAATTGAGGTTCCTAAACCTCTTATTTATAGAAGAAGAAAAAGCTAGTAGCTTCTCTAGCAAGCTAAGGTAGCGTATACAAGAAGCTAGGGTTAGAAACCCTAGCTTGCCTTGCAAACTACCTAAGTGGCATATGGAAGAAGCTAGGGTTGATAACCCTAACTTGCGCCACACGTTAGGGTTAGGGTAACCTAACGCGTGGAGCAAGCTACTCTTTCCTAAACTAGGCGCCATTCGATAGGCGCCACATGTTAAAATCCTATGCATCTAAAACCCTAACCTAGGTGTCTTTTATAATTTCTAAGGCACCTAGGATTATTTATAAAAACCAAATTTTCCTATTCTACTTTTCACAATTTTTACAAGAATCCTCAAAGCTCAAAATAGTCAGCATTTTAATCTACACAGGTCCCTCTAACTCTTTGTTTGCTTCAAGGTGCCTGAGCCCTCCTCCATCAAGAGCTGCACCCCAAACATTGTGGATATGTTTTGAGTGCAAAACGGAGTCATCCGGGCCTAGTTTTCAACTTCGCCTGATCTAGGCCTGTTCCTGTGGTATCCGGACCGGAAAAGTCGTAAAAATTTGACTGAAACATTTTTTAGTCGTACTGGCGGGAAATGATAAGAACTGCACCCGAAATATTGTAGGTGTGTTTCAGGTGCAAAATGGAGTGATCCGGAGCCGATTTTCAACTTTGCCTGCTCGAGGCCTAATCCGGTGGTGTCCAATCTCGAAAAGTCATCAAAATTCGACTGGAACATTTTTAAGGCATACTGACAAGAAACGATAAGAACTGCACCCCAAACAGTGTGGGTATGTTTCGGGTGCAAAAGCAGGTCATATGTGCACAATTTTCAACATGTCCTACTCTAGTGCTTTTTGGGCCCAGAAAAGTCTTCAAAATTCGACCGACATATTTTTCCGTCGTACTAACGGGAAACGATAAGAGTTGCACCCCAAACATTGTGGGTATGTTTTGGATGCAAAATGGAGTCATCTAACCCCGATTTTCAAATTTGCCTGCTCCAGGCCTGTTTTAGAGGTGTCCAATCCCGGAAAGGTCACAAAAATTTGACTGAAACATTTTTCAACAGTACTGATGCAAAACGATAAGAAACGCATCCCAAACGTTGTGGGTATGTTTAGGGTGCAAAACAGAATCATCCGGGCCAAGTTTTCAACTTTGCCTGCTCCAGGCATGTTCCAGTGGCGTCCGGATCTGGAAAAGTCATCAAAAGTCGACTAAATCATTTTTCAGTTGTACTGACAGGAAACGATAATAACTGCACCCCATACAATGTGGGTATGTTTCAAGGACAAAACGAAGTCAAATATGCTCAGTTTTTAACTTCCCTTGAACTAGTGCTTTCAGGGCCTAGAAAAGTTGTCAAAATTCGACAGAAATACTTTTACGCCGTAAACTTTTCCTTCGTACTGACAGGAAACAATAAGAACAACACCATAAACATTTTGGGTATGTTTCGAGAGCAAAACAGAGTCATCCGGCCCCGTTTTCAACTTTGCCTGTTCCGATGGTGTCCAAATCCGGAAAAGTCATCAAAATTGGTCTGAAACATTTTTCAGCCGTACTGACATGAAACGATAAGAATTGTCCCCCAAACAGTGTGGTTATGATTCGGGTGCAAAACCAAGTCATTTGTGTCTTGTTTTCAACATTTCCCGCTCTGGTGCTTTCTGGGCCCGGAAATGTTGACAAATTTGGACCGAAATATATTTGCGCCGTACTGACGGGAAACGATAAGAACTGAACCCAAAACAATGTTTCAACATCTTGAGGAACAAGTGGAAGATATCCAAGGGAAGCTTGGTTAGATGTTTTATGGGCCAGATGACTAGTGGTCACACTGCATTTTCTGTGTGTTCCCCTCCATTTGATGAACTCAATGGGGGAGAAGTAATTGTGTGTGTTTCGTGTCTGCCATGTATGTTTTGTAGTTTGTTGTGTTTCATGTTTTACTTAAGTTTGCTTAAGTTTAGTTATGCTTAGTCTAGTACTGAGCTTGGTTTGATTGAATATTTTTAAATGGTTTATTCAATTAATTGAAACTGTGACAGCTAAGCTATTTTAAAATTGATTTGGCTATAAAAAGGAATTCACACTATCATTTTCAGATAACTAAGATTTTCGAAAAGCATTCCTTGAGATATTCTAAGTGAGAAATAGCGCCCCTTTTGTGCAATCATCTTTGTCAAAGCTTTTCAAAACAAGAAACCTCAAAGAACGTGAATCTTGAAGCATCCTTGAGTGAGGTTCTTGCGACTTTGGTTCTGGACCAAAGCTAAGTCTTCTACACTTGATCTTTAGTCATTGTAATACGTTCTGTGTAGAAGTACTGTGTGATCAATTGTTGATCTTACTGTTTTTGTAATATGTTTGTTGTTTTCAATTACTGAGTTTGTAATTGAGTTGGTGCAGTGGGTTTCTGCACTGATCTCACATCTGTTGAGGGTTTCAGTAGTGTGTGAGTGCTGCGGGGAGCAGTGTTTGCTTGCGAGTTGCAAGTGGTGTTGGTGCAGTGGGTTTCTGCACTGGTTTCACACTAGCTGAGGGGTTCAGTGAGGTGTGAGTGTTGCGGGGAGCAGTGATAACTTGCTGGGAGCAAGGGTTGTAAACTGATCTTGTGATCTTTTTAGGGGAAATCTTTGCTAGTTTGCAAAGGACTGGACGTAACCCTTGAGGAAGGGTGAACCAGGATAAATCTTTGTGTCTTGATTTCTTCTTCTCTCTTCTTTATCATTTTATTATCTGCTTGCATTCACTTAATAAACTGATCACTGAATCTTGCTATTCGCTAAGAATTTCTGGGTGTATGTTTGTGTTCTGAATTTGTTTACATATATTCGAATCAACTGTGCTTCTGGGTTATTTCTATTGTTCATTCTTTAAATCTACTAGACTGTGTTTAATCATCTTGATTCTGGAATAACATATCTCTAGACCGAAAACTATATTCTGGATTTATTTCTAACAACTTCCGCTATGCATAACTGATTGTTTACTGGACAGTCCAGAATTTTCATTCTTGACATGAAAGTTCAATTCACCCCCTCTTGAACTCGGTCTAAAGCTTATTTTACACAGGCCTGTTCCGGTGGTGTCCCGAGTCGGAAAAGTCATCAAAATTCGACTGAAACATTTTTCAGCCGTACTGACGGGAAATGATAAGAACTGCACCCCAAACATTGTAGGTATGTTGGGGTGGAAAATGGAGTCATCCGGCCTCATTTTTCAACTTTGCCTACTCCAAGCCTGAACCAGTGGTGTTCGGACCCATAAAAGTCATCAAAATTCGACTAAAACATTTTTCAGCCGTACTGACGAAAGAAACGATAAGAACTACATCCTAAATACTGTAGGTAAGTTTCGGGTGCAAAACCAAGTCATCTTTGCCCGATTTTTAGCTTTTCCTACTTTGGTGCTTTTTGGGCCCGAAAAAGTCGTCAAAATTCGACCGAAATATTTTACCGTCGTATTGACGGGAAACGATAAGAACTACACCCCAAACATTGTGGGTATGTTTTGGGAGCAAAACGGAATCATCCGAATCCGTTTTAAACTTTGTCTGCTCCAGTCTTGTTCCGGTGGTGTCTGGACACGGAAAAGTCATCAAAATTTGACTGAAACATTTTTTAGCTGTAATGACGAGAGAGGATAAGAATTGCACCCCAAACATTGTGTGTGTGTTTCGGGTGCAAAATGAAGTCATTCGGGCCCGGTTTTCAACTTTGCTTGCTCTAGGCCTGTTCCGGTGGTGTCCCGACTCAGAAAAGTCATCAAAATTCGTCTGAAACATTTTTCAGCCGTACTGATGGGAAACGATAAGAACTGCACCCCCAACATTGTTAGTATGTTTCGAGTGCAAAATGGAGTCAGTCGGGCCCAGTTTTCAACTTTGCCTCCTCCTGGCCAGTTCCGGTCGTGTCCGAACCCGAAAAAGTTATCAAAATTTGACTGAAACATTTTTCAGCTGTACTGACGGGAAACATTAAAAACTACACCCCAAACAATGTGGGTATGTTTGGAGTGCAAAACCAAGTCATTTGTGCCCGGTTTTCAACTTTTCCTACTATGTTGCTTTCTGGGCCCGAAAAAGTCATCAAAATTTGACTGAAACAATTCTCATCCGTATTGAGGGGAAACGATAAGAACTGCACCCCAAACATTGTGGATATGTTTTAGGTGCAAAACGAAGTCATTCGGGCCGGGTTTTCAACTTTGCTTGCTCCAGGCCTGAACCGGTGGTGTCCAAACCCATAAAAGTCATCAAAATTCGACTAAAACATTTTCAGCCGTACTGACGGGAAACGATAAGAAATGCACCCCAAACAATGTGGGTAAGTTTCGGGTGCAAAACCAAGTCATCCGTGCCCGATTTTGAGCATTTCCTGATCTGGTGCTTTCTGGTCCCGGATAAGTCGTCAAAATTCGGCCCAAATATTTTACTACCATACCGACAAGAAATGATTAGAACTGCACCCCAAACATTATGGGTATGTTTCAGGTGCAAAACCAAGCCATTCGGGCAGGGTTTTCAACTTTGCTTGCTCGAGGCCTGATCCAGTGGTGTCCCAACTCGGAAAAGTCATCAAAATTTGACTGAAACATTTTTCAGCCGTACTGACGGGAAATGATAAGAATTGCACCCCAAACATTGTAGGTCTGTTTCGGGTGAAAAATGGAGTCATCTGGCCCCGATTTTCAACTTTGCCTACTCCAAGCCTGAACTGGTGTGTTCGGACCCATAAAAGTCATCAAAATTCGATTGAAATATTTTTCAACCGTACTGACGGTAGAACGACAAGAACTACACCCCAAACAGTATGGGTGAGTTTTACGTGCAAAACCAAGTCATCTGTGCTCGGTTTTCAGGTTTTCCTGCTCTGGTACTTTCTGGGCCTGGAAAATTCGTCAAGATTCGATCGAAATATTTTACTGCCGTATTGACGAGGAACGATACGAACTGCACCCCAAACATTGTGGGTATGTTTTGGGTGCAAAACGGAGTTATCCGGGTCCAGTTTTCAACTTTGTCTGCTCTAAGCATGTTCCGGTGGTGTCCGGACACGGAAAAGTCCTCAAAACTTGACTGAAACATTTTTTGGCTGTAATGACGGGAAACGATAAGAACTGCACCCCAAACGTTGTGGGTATGTTTCGGGTGCAAAATGAAGTCTTTCGGGCCCGGTTTTCAACTTTGCCTGCTCCAGGACTGTTCATGTGTGTCTCCGACTTGGAAAAGTCATCAAAATTCGACTGAAATATTTTTCAGCTGTACTGACGGGAAACGAGAAGAACTACACCCCAAACATTGTTAGTATGTTTCGGGTGTAAAAAGGAGTCAGTCGGGGCCGGCTTTCAACTTTGCCGTCTCCAGGCCTGTTTCGGTCGTGTCCAAACCCGGAAAAGTCATCAAAATTCGACTGAAACATTTTTCAGCCGTACTGATGGGAAACACTGAGAACTGCACCCCAAACAGTGTGGGTATGTTTCGGGTGCAAAACCAAGTCATCTGAGCCCGGTTTTCAACTTTTTCTGCTATGGTGCTTTCTGGGCCCAGAAAAGTCGCCAAAATTCGACCGAAATATTTAATCGCCATATTGATGAGAAACAATAAGAACTGCACCTCAAACATTGTGGGTATGTTTGGGGTGCAAAACGGAGTCATCCGGGCACAGTTTTCAACTTTGTCTGCTCTAGCTCTGTTCCGGTGGTGTTCGGACACAGAAAAGTCATCGAAATTTGACTGAAACATTTTTCAGCTGTACTGACGGGAAATGATAAGAATTGCTCCCGAAACATTGTGGGTATGTTTCGGGTGCAAAATGGAGTCTTTCGGGCCCGATTTTTAACTTCGCCTGCTCGAGGCCTGTTCCGGTGGTGTCACGACTCGGAAAAGTCATCAAAATTTGAATGAAACATTTTTCAGCCGTACTAACGAGAAACGATAAGAACTGCAGTCCAAAGATTGTGAGTATGTTTCGAGTGCAAAATGGAGTCAATTGGGCTTGGTGTTAAACTTTGCCTGCTCCAGGTCTGTTCCAGTCGCGTTCGAACCCGGAAAAGTCATCAAATTTCGACTGAAACATTTTTCAGCCGTACGGACAGGAAACGTTAAACAGTGTGGGTATGTTTTTGGTGCAAAACCAAATCATCTGTGCCAGGTTTTCAACTTTTCCTGCTGTGGTGCTTTCTGGGCCTGGAAAAGTCATCAAAATTTGACCGAAATATTTAATCGCTGTATTAATGGGAAACGATAAGAACTGCACCCTTAACATTGTGGGTATGTTTTTGGTGCAAAACGAAGTGATTTGGGCCCGATTTTCAACTTTATCTGCTCCAAGCCTGTTTCGGTGGTGTCCGGACATGGAAAAGTCATCAAAATTTGGCAAAAAGATTAATGAACTACTGGATTCCATATGTGGTGCTCATCCCAAAGTTTATTCAATACTTCAAGGTACCTGATGAGGGAGAGCTCGTTGAGCCTGTAAAGCAAGCCTTTGAAATGAATTCCACCAACTTCAACAAAATGGGACTGATCAAAGTGAATAACTAGTGGAGGTTCCCAATTGAAGAAGAGGAAGATACTAAAGAATCCATTGAAGCTGCTGCTGATGCTGCAAAAATGTTGAAGGTGGAGCACCTGGAGCTTCTATTGATGTTGCAGAGAATGTTAAAGGTGGAGCTACTGGAGAAGCTACTGGTGACACTCCAATGGATGAGAATGAAGATTATGCTATGGGTGAGACTAGACAGAATTCAGATTTTTCCAAATTTGCACAGTCCATATTAGACAAACTGGACACTATCTCTGCTGAGCAAAAGAACAATCAAGAGATTAATATGACTCAGTTTGAACATATGGATCAATAGATCAAGGCAGTGTTGGACAAATTGGCTACTATGGCTGCTTGGAATGAGCCACTTGAGTAAATCATACATATCGTAAGCATTATCTCCCATTTGATGAAAACATAGGGGGAGAATTAGTGTAGTGTGTGTGACCTGTCCTGTTTTGTTCTATTATTTGATGTTCTGTTGTTAGGTGGTTCTGTCTCCCAGTTCTTAGTCTGTTTTCTGATATTTTGCATAGGTCTACCTAGGTTTAGGTTATCATTTTGATTAGCATGTAATCCTGCTGCTGTTGTTGCATAACTAGTTCTAGGCTAAAATCTAATTCAAATGATGTGATGATGTAATGCTTTTCTGTGTTGAATTGGAGTAATCATGTGTAACCATGCTTAACAACAAATATGAATGAAAGTATATGAACATTTATGTGTTATAAGTTCTATGACAAGCTATTGCTTTCACTAGTTTCTTTTATGCAGTTGCAGATCTTAAGCCACTCACACACTGGATTGTCTTCAACAAATAGGGGGAGATTGTTAGTACTCTCACAATACTAAAGGTTTTGATGAAGCCAAGCAAGCCAAAGTAAGCAAGAAGTTGGAAGTATGTCTTAGGCTTTGTCTTAGAGTGTGTGAGTGTGTGTGATTGGTGGTGAAACAGAACCTATGAACATTTGAGAAGAAATTCACTAGCACATGGTCTAAAATGAGTAAATCAAACAGTAAAGTGTAAGGTAAAACTTCGGTTAAAAATAGTTTTGAAAATAACGTACTGGATGGAAATAAGTTGATTTCAGGTTTAGTAAAATCAATTTATTCGTGCCTGGACAGAACTAAATTAACTGTAATTTTCAAAAACTGCCTTGGGCTTTTCTCTTATAAAAACAAAAAAGTTTTCTAACGTGCATCTAAGAGAAAACAAAAAAGATTTTGAGAATCAATTGTGAGATCAGTGTGAGAAAATCATTTTTTGTTTAGAAAACCTAGAGTTTTTCTTAGATCATTTTTTAAAGGTGCTTTTTACTTGAAGAATCAATCTTGACCAAAAGTACTGTGCTATTGGATCGCTTCAAGACTGTGTACAGGCCTCTCTTGTTGCGCAAATCAGGGAGTTTTTTCTCAACCCTTCTTGATCCTGTTTGAGTCAAGATATGCGTTGATTCATTGTAATTTTGTGAAATTCTTGAAACAATTGTATTGGTTTTGCGCTACACTAGTAGAAAAATAGGCTTGTACGTCGTCAACACAACGTCCGTTAAACCAAAAACCGATGTTGCGAAAAACGCGGTGGCACTGAGTGCACAACGTCTGTTGGGAGAGGCCAACCGACGTTGTGTGAAGGTTTCACGACGTCGGTTATAGCCCAGTAACTGACATCGTGCTTGCAGTAAACAAAATCTTGGTGAATTGGGGCTGAAATGGGGTCAAATTAGGGTTTTTAACCGACGTCGGTTGGCTCTTTTTAACCGATGTCATGGAGGACAATGTCGGTTAAGAGGTTGGAATCGACGTTGTGCTCCTTCTTTATTTTTCCAGCGTGCATTTTCTCGTTCACTTTTTCTCCTTTCTTCCACTGCGCGCCCTCCTCCGTCATTGTTCCGAGACTTCGTTTGCCATTTTCGACCTCCATTCTTGCTTCAATTCACCTCCATTTGTGGTTTCCTCCTTCGTTACAGTTTATTGGTTGCTTTGAATGGTGCCACTCTCGTTGAAGCTTCATTTAAGGTAGGCATTGCTCTATATACTTCGTTTCTTCATTCTTTATGTGTCATTTCACTCGTTTACATGTTTTATGAACTATTTGTTTTGTTTTGATTGTTTTGCAAGTGTTTGTTTGGCTGCATTTGCCTTTTGGAGATAATCTCTTTGTAAAAGCCGTCGCCGCTGCACCACTACTCTACAAGAGGTATGTATTGAACCACTATTTTGTATTTTCTTTTATCATTGTTGAATATTGAAGTGCTTGATTGATTGGAATGCTTGTGTTTATTAAAATACTATTTGTTTGTAGTTTGATATATAACAAACGTGTTTGGGTTGAGTCCGGGGATGTTCGATCCCCGACAATTTTGTGTGTTTTTTTTAGCATTCTTGAATATTAGAATGCATATTAGAATGCTTGTATAGTTTGATAAATAAGAAAGGCGTTTGGGTTGAGTTCGGGGATGTTCGATCCCCGACAATGTTTTAGTTTATTTTGACATAAAGTAATGTGTATGAAAATCTTTAACTAAATGTAGTGATGGATCGGGGTTGGATAAATGATAATCGGATCAGTGATGTGTATGAGAAAGGTGTTGAGGATTTTTTAGAATTTTCTAAACGGAATGGTGCAGCAATAAGTGGAAGATATTATTGTCCACGTGTGAAGTGTGTGAATTTAAAAAGACTAGATATTGAGTTGATACGAGAGTATGTACTTTGTGATGGTTTCTTGAAGAACTATACAACGTGGACTTGGCATGGTGAAGTTCTAGACTTACCATTTGGATCTGAGCAAAATCGATGTGAACATTCTAATCTATATTCTGAAGATTGCATGGATAACATGATTCGTGATATTGGAGGAGAGAGTGTCCACCAAGCCCATATGTTTGATTCTATGAAAGATGATTCACTAACACAATTGTATCCCGGTTGTTCAAGTTTCACACGTTTGTCAGCAATATTACATTTATTTAATATGAAGGCAAGAAATGGATGGACTGATAGAAGTTTTACTGAATTACTTGAATTTTTGCATGAAATACTTCCTCAAGATAATACATTGT
>Ga0123340_1006836_pt1 | contig 10879 bp, 9 predicted proteins | sample SirMexnodulemix_FD_89961 | JGI IMG/M metagenome (GOLD analysis project Ga0123340, IMG submission 89961) | Root nodule microbial communities of legume samples collected from Mexico - Siratro Mexico nodule mix | ecosystem: Host-associated > Plants > Roots > Nodule | place: Mexico: Nepantla... | reverse complement strand
TTTATAACTTTCAAAATAAAAAATAACTTATATTTTTGTAAAACTTGATAATCATTAATTCTTTTGTCTATCATCTAACTAACGCATAAATCATATTCATTATGTGAATACAGAATTATTTAAAGTTATTATTAATTATTAATCGAATTCTCTTTCAAAATGATTATTATTTTCTTATTCTTTTGTTCTTTCAAATTTTAATTAGATTAATTTTTTTCTTTTTATGTTAGCAAAACTTAGTAAGTTAAATTTTTGTAAGACTTGATAATAATTAATTTTGTTTATCAGCATTCAATGAATAAACCATGTTCATTTAATGAATATTGAAAAATATTTAAAGTAGTTATTAATTATTAATTTAATTCTGTTTTAAACGTACTCATTATTTTGTTATATTATTTTTTCTTTGTAAGTTTTTATAATTTGGTTTAATTCATATGAGATCTCAAATATAATTTTGTTATCTCAAACATGATAACAGAGGAAATCATTATATGTATTAATAAAAAAAGTGAATTTTAAGTTGAATGTATTTTTATAAAATGGACACTTAAGATTAAAAAATTTAATTTGTAACTTTGAAAATAGAAAATTAACGTTTCAACATCTCAAGCATAATAATATATGAAATGTAACGGCGATGACATTATATAAATCCAACAAAACTTATCTTGATATTTTGATATTATATTAAAAAATAAATTTTAATTTTAATTCAATCTCATAAAATTAACACTTAAGATTAAAGATTTAATTTATAACTTTTAAAATAAAAAATAACTTATATTTTGTAAAATTTGATAATCATTAATTTTTTTATACTAGCATCTAATAAATAAATCATATTCATTATTAATTTAATTCTCTTCAAAATGTAATAAACCATATCTTGTTAGTTTTTGTTTTTCTCTCTAAAAGGGTAGTTATAGTTAAAGTTCATGTTTTTGTAATTTGGTTATGTTAGTTAAAGTGAGTTTTAGACATATTTAAAAATATTTTAACTCATACACTTTAATAAAAGAGGATTCAATAAACTTTGTTCTAATAAGTTATAATACTATTTAGAAATTGAACTTTAAGCTTAGATTGATTTATAAAAGATAAAGTTATAACGTAATGTAAAACCTTATATAATGTGGGATTCTCAATACAAATCATTCAAATAAAGTAATAATATATTATTTTGCATATATTTTTTTACTTAATGAGCATTAAATTTAAAACCTTAAAAATAAATTCAAAAAAAAATAATTGAAAACTATATCCACATAATTTTCAAGTGTTATTAAAGTTGGGTATTAAGAGTGATAGGTATCAATCTCTTCTATTAGTTGATTATTTTGACTAACAAATGTATTTTAAAGTAAGTTATTTTATAAGTTTTTTTACTTGTAACTTATTTAATTTTTTTTACTATTATCTTTTTTATTTTAATATAATTTTATTTTTTTAATTTTTTTACCTATTATTTTTACATTTGTTTGAGTTAATGTAAAATGTGATTGAAAATATATTAAATAATTATTTACTATTTTTATATTTGTTAGATTTTTTTTAGTTTTGGATAATGATATATTGATACTCTTACGTGTCAAAAATAATAATTATTTATTTATTTATATATCTATCTACATTTTATTTACTTTCTATTTTCTGCTTGTCTCATCTCTTTCTTCCTTTTTTGGGTTCTTTTCTTTCTTTCTTTCTAGTTTTTTTCTTACTCTCTCATCTCCTTTATTTTTTCCTCTCCTTTTACCCTCTCGTCTCATGTGTAGGTTTCTTTTTACAAGTACTTTGTTTTTGCATATGTCTTCTGACTTTTTTGACATTGGAGTGTTCTGGTGTTCTTTGGCAAGTTGGTTGGGGTAGTGAAATTGTTATTGGAATAAAGGTATGATATTTGTTACATGAGTTCAAATATCCTTCTCTGTAAACCTGATATCGAAATAAAGGGGAGTGCCTGGATGTGCGTATCATACCTTTTAGAGGAGTTTTATAATTTTCAGGAAGTACTTTCAATTTAACCTTATTGGATCGCAATGGAGCGACATACTTCTTTACACAACATTAGAAATGTGTGTTTTCCTAATGAGAGACAACATGAATGCACCAGGTTCACTTTTCGTATTTATTATATGAGTTAAAAAGTCCCTATGAGAAAACCTGATACCGAAATAGAGGAAACCACTGGACATGGATTTCATACCTTTTAAATTTTCTATAAGTACTTCAAGTTTGACCTTATTCGATCACAAATGGAAAAACAAACTTCTTTACACAAGATTAGAATTGTATTTTTCCATAATGAAAACCAACAAGAACGTATAAGGTTCTTAATTTCCATATTTATTATATGAGTTCAAAAGTCATTCTCAATAAACCTGATACTGAAATAGAGGAAACCACCTGCACGGGGGTGTCAACACCTAATTTCGTTCGGTGAAAAAAAAATGTTTTTATTAATTTCTCAATATTAATAAAAAAAATCTTTTGATTTAAATTTTGGATTTTGCTCTTATTCTCTATCATTAAAAAAATGAAAAAAAACATATATTTTGTTTTATTTTTCTCCTATTTTCGTTTTTAAATAAAATATAAAAATATAATTTTTTATGATTACTTTTATCTTGCTATTAGGTTTTTACCTTCTTTATTAAAATCAAAGAAAAAGAAAAAAAGATATATATATATATATATAGTTCTTTATCATTTTCATTAAATATATATGTAGTTTTATTTTATATTTCTTTTCTTTTCTTAAAATAATAACTAATAAAAAAATAATAATAACAAGTAACAAAAAAAATGATAAATTAAAATGGGAGCGCCCAGAATCAATGAACATACAAGCTGTATCACCCTCACACCACCATAAAACTCCAAATCTTACACTCCTGCCCCCTCTGCAATGTTGTAATGCTTCCCTTCTCTATAATGCTTCCCTCATATGGCTAGCACCAGAATTACCTTATGCAAAATTGTTCTGCAATACTTCATCTTACAGCTAGCATTACCTAAATTGTTCTGTCCTTGAAAACATCTGACCAAGTCAACACCCGTGCCCCTATGCGCATGGCTCTTTTTACTTGGGGATGGACACACAACCGGGGGATTGACACTAGCAGCTGCCTAGTCAAAGGTAGCCTTAATTCTACTCTTCATAAAAGATCTCACTCAAGTCATTTTAGGGGGAGGAGGGCTTGTTGCAATTTCATTTTCACTCTGAGCTCTTCTTTAGCATCACAAAAACATAGACCATAATCCACTAATCCTTAGAGGCCACTCTCACAGACCAAAAAGTTGTTTTGGTCCCTGGCAATAGGGGCTTGATCCCCTCTCTTTAGAACTCTCGGTTCGACTACCTCATTTGGTTAGAACATTGACCGGAGATCTTGCACTAATATTGCACAAGCAGGGGCACCTCACGGTTTCATGTACATAGCAACCCACTCACCCTCACATACACTAGGGGCATCATTCTTCGCTCGTGCCACCCATCAACTTTTTGGCTCACCCAACATACTAATACAAGTGGTTCTTCTCCGCTTCTTCAAGAGAAAAATATACACAATTTCCCCACTCTATTCCCATATACTGTTGGTGATCCTCTTCATTCTTCATTTACTCTTCTACACTCACTAGAAACCCCATTATCAGCCTCAACGATGGTAGTAGCCACAAAAGAAAAATAACAACCTACATACACGAGATTCACCTTCATCATTGCTTCCATTCTTCTTCATTCTCGTAACCCTCAATCCCGTTTCCCTTCTCCTTGATAAACAACTTCTAAAAACCATTTTCACTTACCCAAACATACTAAGCTCTCCAATGCTTTCTCACACAACCACCGGGCCCGTTGCCACCCTAACCATACCACCAAAATCACATTCTCAAGGTCATTCATCTCCACCTTATGTTCGATGCCCCCTCCCTTGCCAAATATCAACCCTTGTAAGCATGCATACACCACGCTGCCCACGTCCTCTTCCCCCACTACCTCCATTCTCAAGCCTGGCCTCCAACAACCTGCAATTACACCTAGTGCACCAGCTACACCACCACCAACAACCAAAACAGCCCCACCACACCAAGACCAAAGAAATCACCATGCAAACACCCACTAAACCCTCCACAACAAACTGACCTACACCTCTCCCGTGCCTCCATGCACCTCTTCAAAGCCACAATGGTAGGTCACCATGCAAACACCCACCGAACCAGCCCTACCTCAAGCCAAGACACCTTCACCGTGCTCCCACCCAAGGCCGCCACTTGCCACCCTATCGATGGTGCCATACTCTCTCCCGTCGCCTTAAAGCTCTCACGCCATTGCACCGCCGTGCGTGGACCACTGTCGCGACACCACCTCCTTCCAACAACCACCGCCACAACGTCACCATAGCACCATACTCCCATGCACCTCCCTATCCATGGCCAACCTCTGCTATCTCAAGAGAACCTCCACTATCCCCGTTGCGAGTTCACCAATACCAAGCTCTCCAGCTACAACTACTCCCAGCCGCTCCACTTCTGCAAGTCATGTTGCCAGTAATGGACCCGTGGTGGCACCTTTCGCAACATCTCCGTCGGCGATGGCAGCCGCGAGAATGCCAAGCGCTCCTTTTAGTGTTGATGCATAGGGCTATATTTTACATGCTGTGCGTTTTGATATTTTTTTAAAAAGTGCTTATTCAATTTCAAGTGCAGTGAGTATTTTGCTTTAATGGTATAGGTATCAACTATGGTTCATTTACGTGCATGAGGGGGTGCCATTTAATGCCAACCTCCTTCGTGTTTTACTTTTCTGATTTGTGTGCAGTGTTAATGTTAGTGCATGTGGGGGACACATTTTTTCATGTGTGTAGGGCCCACCCGCTTTATTTCTCATCCCACTTCCATCCACGTGGGGCCCACTTTGTTTCTCATTCCATCATATTTTACTTTCATTCACATGCGGCCCACTTTGTTTTTATTCCATAACATTTTACTTTCATCAACGGAGCCCACTTTGTTTTCCATTCTACATATTTTCATTCACGTGAGGCTCACCATGTGCTATGTATCCTCTTTTTCTAAATAATCTTTTTTAATCATCTTTTATTATTCATAAATACACTATTATAATACTTTATTTTCTATAATTAAAAACATAGTTTTGACAACAATTTTATATTTGATTTTTATTTAATTGTTTTCATACGATGAATAAATTTTGATTAAATATCTAAATGATCGCACGCATAATGCGGGGTTTAATTCGTAAAGGTACTATTTCGTTTAGATATTCAAATGACCGCACGCGTCAAGCATGTCTAATACGTATTTTTCTCCTAAAAATATATAAAAACATCTAATTTCCAAAAAATATAAAAATACCAACTTTTCAAAAATATGAAAAATATACAACTTTCAAAAATTAAAAAATATCAAACATCCCAAAAAATTAATTTTCTAAAAAAGAACTACTGAACCCTGATTTTCCATCCCTGATGGAAATACGTAGGAGCAAGGTCAAACTTTGTCGGCCCCAAAAATAAAGGTACTCGTTAGTTTCTTTTTGGATCGTCGTCCCAGTCACGATTCCGATTGCGACAGATGACGACTTCACTGGGGATTAATTTTGAGAGTCAAGTAATTTTAATTAAATAAGTGAAATTGAGTGTGGTTTTTCAAGTGTTTATCTTTCTCTTTCTTTTGTTATACACGATTGTTATTTTGTTGTTGCTAGAATATTGAACCCTATGGTAGACGACATGTTATATATCTGCCTGAAAACTTTTCTGGCTGTTTTGCAGGTGGGGGGTTATATGCATAATTCTCCCTTCACACCCATACAATTACATATTATGAGTGGGGCCCTATACCCAAGTTTGAGAAAACTTAGAAATAGAAAGGGGTTGAGTAGCAATACTGCCAAGATGTAATTCCTTTCTCAATTTTTGCGAGAACCCCAACTAGAGTTTGTTTGCTTTATTCACATGCTCATAAGCAAGTTGTTTACCAGTTGCTGCGAATATTGTGATGAAGTGAGTCATAGCTCTAGTGGCCTTATACCTTTAGGGATCAGGAGCCTTCCCATTTGAGTATGCATCTAGATCTTAAGTGTTACTATGCCAAACCTGATTTAGGACACAAAGGAAGATTTTTTTGCATTCCTCTTCCCCTCACCATTTTCTTGTTCATACTAATAAGTCTTTCTCATTTTCATATCACGAATAAGTACATCTTGGGGTATAAACATGCATTATTTCTCATCATGTTTAGGTTATGTCAATCATGTTGTTAGTTGCATAGCATGTCACTCGACATTGTAGATACAAACATGTATCTTCATTCATACATTTGTGGTAGCATGTATATAATTTTTTATTTTTGCGTTATCATTTTACATCATACACAACATTCATACATAAGTTGTCACATTAGCTAATCTTGCATGCATTCACTCTCATTTGACTCCATTTTGTTAAAAGTTAGAAATTACAAAGTTGTGTGTTCCTACAAATGGAAATTAATATAAGGGTTAAATTGAGAAGGAATATGTTTTAAAGTCTTTAGAGAAAAAGTTTTTAGTAAGAGCAAAAAAATTTTCTGATGTATGACTGAGATTACTTTTCTAATCCAGACCCTTGTTATTCGTCATTTATATCATATTTAATATGCACACAACTTTGTAGTTTTTGATTTAGCTTGCGTTTCATATCTTGTTCTCATCTAAATCTTTCAAATAAAATAGAATTTTAGAAAAGCAATAATAGTTAGATTTCTGCGACACCCATATAGACCCATGCCAATTGAGGGAACATGGAAGACTGGTCGGAGGCACAAAAAGCGATTAGGGTCAATGTCAATCAACTCAAGGATCAAATGGACCAAATTTTTGAGGCTCTGGTAGCCTTAAAAAGCACTAGAGAAGCCTTTGTGGCCACACATGAAGAAGTGACTTCCTTCTACCCTCTGATTACATACCCTGGTTTGTTACAAATACAAAATAATGTCACTCAAGGGGACAAGGTAGCTTCCATCGAGTTTCCCTCCATACAGTCTTCCTCAAGGCTATACTCTAACAATTGAGCAATATTTTGAACATAATCAAATGCCACTCACTGTACCTGTTAGCACCCACATCGTGTATGCAAACCAACGGGAGTCGCTTTAGATGCCATCAGACACGCGATTTTGCCCAAGCTTAAAGTGTCAGAATTTAAAAAATATAAACATACCTCTTATCCTAAGAGCAACTGAACAATATATTATAGAAGAGTGGCGACTCACGTATCTAATGAAAATTGTTGATCCACGTCTTTCAAGACAGCTTAGCCAGTAAGTCCCTGAATTGGTATATATATCTCAAGCCAGCCCTTCTATGAACACATGCTAGGTAGTGTCTCTTCCAATTTTGTAGATATTGGCATCATTGAGGAAAGAATTGAATTCGGGTTTAGAAATGGAAAGATTACACATGGCCCACTTGCGGCCAGCAACACTAAGAAGTCTGGATTCAATTTTGAAAATAAAGAAGGAGAGGTCTAGGTAACAACAACCATACCTCACTGGAGAAGCTTTGTGTCGACTCGTTATAATCAAAATTATCTATCATTGGCAACACAACCCTTGTACGTTGCTAACACCATGCCGATCTATCAGTCACGTCAACAGGGTTTTAATCAAGCACCGCTTACACCAAATGATCTCTACCAACAAGGTCAAAAGAGGGAAATGAATTTGAAATCCAATCAAGGCCAAGGCAAAATCCAACCCCAAAGAGAGATCTCAATCAGGAGCAAACTTTGTCCAATTTACTCCCATTCCTATGACTTACACGGAACTCTTGCAGAGCCTCTTGAAAACAACCTAATTGTAGTAGGTCCCCCAAACCCTCTACAACCACCAAACCCTAAAACTACGACGCCAATGCTAAATGTGATTATCATGGCAGAGCAGTTGGCCATCTCACAGAAAGGTGTACGACATTTAAGCACAAGATGCAATCCTTAATTGAGGTTGGAGGGTTGAGTTTCCGGAAAGATAAACCTAATGTCGAGAATAATCCTCTTTTAGGACAGACCCAACAAACACCAAATTGAGAAGAAAAGAAGACATGATTGTGTCGATTGACGGGAAAACTACTACAATTGAGGGCAACCTCTGGGTACTTGGCCGAGGCGATGCATGATACAGACCTGTTGAAGTTCATGCCTATTGCAGTTTTTGTTTGAATTTATGAATTGGTGTTGGTTTTGGACTTGTGCTGACAATAAAATATTCTTGAAATGCTATTACAAAGTCGTAAGCAAGATCAGATCCTGCGATCGTCCACAAGTCTGAACTTCTCGCTATCTAAGGCAAGCCTTAAAGGGTGTCACGGAGATAGATCAGATTTTAAAACAAAATAAAATAAAAAAGGTGATGACATTGCTGAGTTGATTGTTTTTTCTGATGCAATCTTTGAATTCATGACATTGTAAAACAAAATAAAAAATTAAAAACAATGGATGTTGCATTTTCACAATTTAATGAGGGGCAAAAGTTGACAATTTCCAATGAAGCATTTGCATGCATGTTGTTTGAAATCCTCTAGCCTTTTCTCATCCCCAAGGTCCCAAAACATAAGGATTTGCCTCAGTAGTTGTCATCATCACTTAAAATGACAAGACAAGAGTATCACATTGGGGCAGAAATGTAATGTTTCTCTTGGTTGGCAGAATGGTTGATCTCCAATCTCCAGGAGCAATCAAATAATGAAAGTTTGCTAGATTGAAAACCTGCGAAGGTAGTCTAGGCAAAAGAAAGGACAATAAAGAAAATAAAAAGAAAAAAAGATAAAAATGACATGTGTTGGGAGTCATTGAATCTTATTTCAGGGTTAATCTTTTGAAAATAAAGTAATCGTGATTTGAAATGATATATGGTCATGTTTCTTTATCAAAAAATCATCAAATCCTTTGCACCCTTCTTGAGCCAATAAAATACAGTTCTTTTCAAAAATTACCTAAGCGAGGATTATCACTAAAACTCCGGTCAAGGTGTACATCAAAAACTCTGAAAAATTTTAAAAAGAGAAATCAATCAAAGGATGATGTGAATTTGCACAAAAAATGTCATCACAAGTAAAAAAAATGAAAAAATTAAAGATAATGATGAAAAGAGCAAAATACTCATAAAAGAACCTTTGAGTGGATCTGATGCAATACCTAGTTGATGGTCCTTGTTTCAAAACAAAATCATCATAAAACCCATAAATAGTTTTTGAGCCTTCATATCATTTTCTTGACAACCTTTCAACCCTTGGCCATTTTACTAGCCTAATAAAGTCCATATTGATCGAAGAATGATTGCTCTAATTTTCAAAACTTAACCCTGTGACAAGAGGACATGACTGACAACTAGTTTGAAAAAGAAAGCAACAAAAAAAGAAAAATGTTTGAAATACTTTTGATCTGTTATCAACCAATAAGTCAACCAAGGGCCAGCCCAAATGAGAAGACCCTATAATGGGGCAATCCTTTCTTTTCCACCTTACAGAAAATCAAATCAACTTTCATCTGACCTTATTTGCGCTCCTTGCATATCAGAATTGGGGCAACTTCCATCGATACAAACTCTTCCAGTTTTGGGATACATTTTTTCTTTGGGATGCTGCAATCTTTTTGTCCACCATACGAAAAGTAAATAAAATCATTTGTCATCCAGACACCACCCTTCACCTTTGCACATCTAAATTGTGGTAGTTTCCATTTGCTTTTTCCTTTTAGGGATACGATTTTCTCTATACAATGTTACACTAGTCAATCCACATCCTACCCTGCAAATAAGTCATTCACAAATCATCAAGCTCTCCCACTACTCCATCGAAATTGGGGAAAATTCTGTTTCTCACCTTGCATAAATTTTTTACAGTGGCATGTGAATGATAACATATTCGAGGTTGTGCCAATTAATCCCAGTTTCCTTTCAAACCTCTTCAACCTTCCATCCCACAATTTTCATGCACCCATGGATTCGAGCGCATGCATTAAAAATGCTTTAAGGGAAAAAGTCAATAATGCTCCAGTTTTAACAATAACTTTAGGATATGCAACATCCATCATTCTCAACAACGAATTACAAATGAATTCAAGGATGACAAAGAGAATAATTCACTTCAAATGTCATCATAAAAAAAAAGATCAAGAAAGGAAAAAAAACAAAAGTGGGTCTCATGCCTTCATGCATCATCTTTAGCATAAACATTCTTTAATATTATGAATGTCAACATTACAAAAATACCAAACAGTCTCATAGACTCTGATGCATTTTGTCCCAACCGGGGCCACGATGGGGATAGTGGATAAAAATAATTTTTTTTTAAAACAGAGGAGTCACCACTATAGTTTATATGAAAAACTATGAAAAAACCGAAAAATTGATAAAGCAAGTCTCCGAAAATCAGATTTCGGATCCGGGAGTCGGTTACGTGTGGGGAAGGTATTAACACCCCCCACAACGCCCGTCTTAAGACGGTAGCTTTAATTAAACGAGTAAAATAAACGTGATTTGTAAAATGTTTATTTTTCCAAAGAAAAAAAAGACAAAAATACAAATAAACATAAAAAAAAATATTTTTTTATTTTGGGGAAGAGCCCGACAAGGTTTGACCTTGCTCCTACGTATCTCTATCAAGGGTGGAGAATCAGGGTGACGTAGTTCTTTGGATAAGATTGTTTATCGGGTTGATATTTTATTTGTGACATTTTTGTAATTAATTTGTTATATTTGATATTAAAATGATTTACTTCCAAAGTTTCATATTAAATATGGCGTGACGCGGTAGCCATTTGATATTTAAGAAACATTTGGAATAATAATATTAAATATCGTATGACGCGTATGACCA
>Ga0123340_1006835_pt1 | contig 10880 bp, 2 predicted proteins | sample SirMexnodulemix_FD_89961 | JGI IMG/M metagenome (GOLD analysis project Ga0123340, IMG submission 89961) | Root nodule microbial communities of legume samples collected from Mexico - Siratro Mexico nodule mix | ecosystem: Host-associated > Plants > Roots > Nodule | place: Mexico: Nepantla... | reverse complement strand
TTTTATAATTTCGTGTAAATTGTTTTGATAGTAATTAATATAAAAATAGAAAATTTATAAATAAAAATCCTAAAATTTGATATATATATTTTTTTTTCAGGGAAATCATGGGAATATATATATATATATATATATTTAGTTATATATTATAAATAAAATGAAGAGTTTGTGACAATATTTTAAGTAAAAAGTATAAGACAATTAGATTATATTATCCCAACTTTAGTGATTAGTAGTATTAACAATTCTCAAAAAGACAATATATATATATAAAAGAGTTAAATGTTAAAACAGTTCGAATGTTTGATGTATTTAAAATATACACAATCACAAGTTTGCAAATATAATAACAATAAACAACTTATATTCTTCAACACTAGTAGTTAAGTTTAGTTTTATTTATTTAAACATTATAGGTTTGTTTTATAATAGTTTGCCATATTAGATGGTTTAGGTTAAAATAAAAAGAAGTAATTATTATTATTTTTTATTTTTTGCTAAAATATACTAGTATTATCTCGTTGGTATTTTGTATTAAAGTTTTTTTATTACAAAGTAAACCATACATTTTCCTAAAAATAGCACATCCTACCCAAACTATGGTAATGCCAACCATAAAAAAATAATTTCATATATCGGTACTAGCTTAGAATATGTTATGCAAGAATTCTACTTTGATTATCATCTTAATCAACGTAAGAAGTTAATTTGTTTAAGTTTGTTATGGTTATTATGTTAACTGGTGAAAACTGTTTTGTGATTATATATTAAATGATTAAATGTTTTTTTTACACTATTATGATCTTTAACCTGGTATTCATACTCATTTTCTTTTTGTATAAAAGTACTATTTATTCTAAAAAATTATAAAACAACAAACACAATGTTTTAATTAATTATAATATAACATAATAAAATAATTAATTATCAAATATAAAATATGTCAAACGTTTGAAACAAACTTAAAAAATGATTAGTTATATATAGTAATTTCCTAAAAATATTTGTGAGCAAACAATTAAAATTCCAATCCAAACCCCTCCACCGGGACACCCCTCTCTATCTGTATATATCAATCTCTTCTTCCTCCTATTTCTCTCTCTATATATACATATATTAAAATTCCCCTCTAACCATGTATATTACAGTAATGAATTGATTAGACATTCATTTTTCATCCCTAATTAAATTCACCCAAATAAAGACAGAAAATTATATATATATTTATATATATTTTAAAAGTAAACAAAAAACATAACAAAAACACACGCAAGCACCACATTAATTGCGACCATTTCAGATATTTTCTTCTATCAATCATTATTTTTATTCAGCGCACTTCATTAATTATTACTTTTATAACTTTAAATTTTTAAGTCTAAATTTGGATCAACTTTAAGTCATTTCTAATTTGACATTCCATGTTCAGCTTTTTTTTATATGGAAAAAATAAACTTAAGTAATATCTCTTAAAAAGAACATTGAATTAGTCTTAAATACACACTTCATTCTCCCCATCATAAAATAAACGTACTGATTTTCCATTAGTCGTAAGTAATTTTAGAACATAGAATTTAGAGTTTAAGTTTTTTATTAACAAATATATTGAATTTAAGAACTGTATTTTTATAGTAAACTTATATTGGATCAAGCTTATATAATATGATTGGAATCTTATGTAAAATTATGGGTCTTGAGAATTAATACAACAATGACGATTACATTAATTTTTAAAATTTGTTAAAAGTGATATGATAACGATGGTAAGCATGGTAGATTGTGAGTTTCTCTAAATGCCCTTTGATGTGTGAGAAATTGTGATGTTTGTCTTCTTATGCGTGTCCGAAAGGAGACAATGTGTGAAAGGGCAGAAAGTAGGGGAAAACAGACAGGTTGGGGTGTAGAAAGTGATGATCCGTGGGCCACGTGGAATGGAAGGGAGGAACTGGGCCATACAAAGGCCAAGTGTCATGGCCCTGCGATGACACCTCTGAGGTGTCCACAGTGAATTGTGGGCTATACACTTGGCGTTACATGACGGCTCAACTCATATTTTTGTTTTGACGAATTAATTAACGATAATAAATAAATTGCAAGAATGAGAATAATTTAATTTGTAAATTTTAGAAAGTAATAAAGCTCTAAGTGGGTGGACCTGATTCATACACACAGTGTCGAAGTAACCATCACGTCCTTGTCACGTGAGATACCCTTCCACTAAGGGCACCGCCACTATCAGTTGAAATAATGCTTTTATGAACAGTGTGTTGAGTAGTGCAGTGTAATGTAATGACTCGTATCGTAGTCATATATATGGGAGAGCAACCTTCCACTCCTTATTTATTCTCTCTTTTTAAGTCCATGCTTATCGTCATTTCTAACTTGTATAGTTTACAAATGTTCATCCAATTACCCAAATTTAGATGAATGTAAACAAGTTGAGATTAGGACACAATATGTTTTTCCATTACTCATTCACTGGTACAATTAATCGTTAAATAACTATTTTAAATAATGATGCTTAAAATACCACCGTGGTAAAAAGAAATGGTAACATTTTTCAAATAAATTATTTTTTTTTAATAATGGTTAAAAGAAAAATCATCATTAAAACTTTAAAATTGAGAATAAAAGGTGATTAAAAGTAAATCGTTATAAAAAACCTTACAAGATGATAACAGGTAGGGATTAATCATCGTTAAAAACTCTAAATTTTCAAAATATATATTTTAATTGATTCATTTTTGCTGAATCAAAATTACGAAGATAACTCAATGATAAGTATTTTTTAAGTGTGTTTTTTTAATAATCGCGTTATTTTATTTTTAAAATAATCGAGTTGAATTGTAATAATTTATGAAAAAGACACAAAAGGGAATATTCGCGAGTCTCCTTTTTACTACCTTCGACGGGACGTCCTTTAAAATAGAAAAAAAAAATCATTTCTTATAATAATAATAATAATAATTAATAATAATAATAATAATGATAATAATAAAAGTCATATAAATTTGAACAATTAATTAGATATGATTCTGAAAATTAATTTGTTAATAACAAAACCATGAATTACTAATATTCACGTGATAAAATCAATAAGCATTTGTATCGATTATGGGCAAGAAAACACATATAGGTTGGTTTGTCAAGAAAATTAATTGCTATACATATAGCAATTAAGATATTATATGTGTGAGATGTCTAAGATATCTGTCTGTACAGTATGCATCACTCCTGGTATTCTTTAAGGTCAAAGATCTTCTGCGAGTATATAGTTTGTGAAGCCTTTATCTTCAAAATGAATGATTGAATTTGAAGGGTTAGTTCATCATGGATAGATATTTCCTACATCACATCTGAATAATTGAAGTGGAGCATTATTTGATAGAAAGTTGGTTCATTTATGAAGCACACATACTATTATTTATTTTGGACTTTTATTTAATTAATCATGTTAGCATTTCTAAATTTTGAATTGACAGGAAGAGAAAAAACGTAGCGAGTTGCATGGTTTATTTTAGAAGCTGGTGTATTTTTTTAGATTTTTATGAAAATAGATAAATTTTTTTACAAAAATAAATAATTTTTGTTTAAAATATGATTTTGAAATAATTTTTAAAAATTTTATATCGATTAGAGATACAAGGTCAATTTATGATATATGAAATTAGAATAACTTTTATCTTATAAATTAGTTTTATAAAATTAAATTAGACTTAAACTCATTTTTTAATAAATCTATTAGGTTATCATCCATAAATATTTAATCACATACACAAATTAAGTAATCTTAATGAGAAAAAATATTCTAAAAATCTTATATTAATTCAACATAAGATTAATTTATAATACATAAATAAAAATAACTTTTATCTAAAAGTTGATTTAGTAAGATACACGATTCTATTTTAGAGTCACTTTTAATAAACAAAAGAATTTACTACTTTAAATCTTCAACAAAATTACAACGTAAAACTTGTTGCATGTGACTTGCAAATGGTAATTAATTAGCAGTGTTTGGAATATAATAATGGGATGGTTTAAATGCAGATTTGGAGTGGAGTGATACGTGGCGAGATGTTGTGAAAGGATTGCGACCAACCATGGACAGGAAAAAGATACAGTGACAGCTCCCTATCGTCAGTAACCACCAAACAACACCTTTTGGGCCACTCTTTTTGTCCACACCTTTCTCTGCACTACACCTATTCCCTATTCTCACCACGAATCTTAATTTCCATTACTGCATGAGAATGACCTCTTTTTTTTCAACGTAGAAACCGTGTACTCTTCACCAAATTCCCAGCCATAGATAACGAAAGCATGCCATGAATGCAGTTAGACATTGATTGGTATATGTCCTTCGGTATTTATCCTCAACCCAAAACGTATCCATCACCAAGGAATATCAGCATCTTCATGCCACTGTGCGATCTGGATCATTTCAACGCCATAAATATTTAAAGAAAGAAAAATATCGTATCGATACCCATCACCAAATCATATATAGCTCATAAGTTATTTCAATATCTTTATACGTCCATCTCAAATATTTTTTTTTTTATTAGTTTAACCAAAGCTCACGCATAGTTAACGTACCAAAAATAAGATCATATTGAGAAAAAAAAAAAGTTAGGGTTTTTGTTATGAAAAATTCCAAAAGTCTGGCTTGCCTCTGGTGCAGGTAATGTCGATCGATTCAAGCAAGTGTTTGAAGCTTGTACACATGCAGAGGCCCCTCCAACGCAACACAAGTTCAGTGAAACTACATGGCCTTTGTTCTTATTAGGTGTACTTGATTAGCACACACATCAGTGACGATAAGGCATACCCATATAGCGTTAAACCTTCATTAACATATACCAAAAGCGCTAGCCTTGTCCTTCACGTGCATGACATCAAAATTCCAACCAGCTGACACACACACCCTCGATGTGTCCAAACCCTCCGAATTTCATGCAAAATGAGAAAAAAACTGTTCATTTTCAATAAATGTACGGCAGACATGGTCGGCATTGCAAGGTCAATGGTCACTTGAACGACGTCAAAACAAACTTACTCACCGTGACGCCACTCTCATGTAATAATTTAATAATCTTAGTGATAAAAGAAGAAAATGTGAGATAAGATAAGTGGTGTGATGGAAAGATGTAAAGAAACATAATTGTAAATTAGATGTAGTGTTATGAAGACTTATTTTGATCGTTGGATTATCATGTTACATACAAGATGGAACTAGGATCAAAGGCTAGGAGGGGTTATTAAAGAAAACACTTTATAAAGATACAAGTTTTACTTGTGATAAGAAAAACTTGTATGAATTTATAGTAAAAGTTTTTATTGTATCAAATACAAACACATTAATCGTGTTCTAGGAATTTATTAAATTAAAATAAATTATGTTAGTTTCCATATTATCTTTCGGAATAATGATAACCAATAGGGATTTAAAAGGTATTTACTTTCAATTTTGGAAAGCAAAAGCAGAATATCGTGACAATATTATGATTTTCAAAAGCAAATTCCAAATTATAACATGATATTTTGATTATTTCCTTAAATTTACATATATTGGTTGTTCTTGAAGTAAGAAATCTCACAAGTAATACGAAAAATAGCAATAAAAATGATATGCACATTTAAAAAATATATAGTGATAGAAAGATTAATATTTATTGCTTATCTCAAATTTAGTATGTAATGTTTGCAACTTTATTTTATTAACCAATTTTAATAATAAATCTCCTGATTTTACAATTAATTATACTCAAATTGATGAAAATAAACGGTTGAGAAATTATTTTTTATTCATAATAATTGAACAAATTTTAGGGAAAATTTAGACCAGCGTAACACACTGTTCAACCAACTGAACTATACTCCCCTTACATATAATTAGTTTGATTATAAATGTAATACTAATTTATATCATTTTAAATAACTAAAATCCTAAAGAAATATTACTAAAAATATGAAAGTGTACTCAATTTTTTTTTATCTAAAGATGTAATTATCTCGATAACTGTGAGTAAGAAAATATTTTGAGAAAATAATTCTAATACATATGTGATATTATTTTATAACCAAAATCTGTAAATAAAATTAATTAACTTTTCTATGCATATTAACAAAATTAGACGCAAAAAATCCAAAAGTAGTAAGTAGTTCTGTCCCCTGAATACACGTGTCATGAGTGTGGTTACATTTTTAAGTAAGGAGTAAATTTCATTAATACTGAAGATGAGGAAAGTCTGCTATGAGGTTTAGAAGAACCTCACTCAGCAAGGTTAAGCTACGATTAATGGCAGATTGAAACCTGAAGAAGATAAAACATTCCCTTGGGAAGAATAAAAAATATGCCCTTGGTTTTTAGGCGCTATATTTAAATCTTTATATAACTTTTTTATTTATTTCTTTTTATATTAATTAAAATATACTTAATTGTTTTATTTCACAGATAAAAAAATATTGTGAATTGTATCTCTTTTGTGAAGATTAATGAAATTAAGAGCTTAATTTTTAAAATTTAAATCTCTACTACTATTCTCCGTAAACATTAATCATTAACAGATAATTTTTTGGAAATATTATAATTACATATAAATTTATTTATTTTTAATTAAATTAAACGATTTCTAAATAGGATCGTTGTTACATTATTTAAAGTCATGTTATTATGTCCCTCGTTCCTAAAATTTACCAATGAAGGGACAATATATTAAATTTTAAAATTTGAAGACCCTAAAATTGGACATGTAAAGAATCTCCGTACTAAGTAATATTCCCATATATTATAATAATAATAATATATAAAAGATTCATATATTGCTTATATTTCTTCGAACCTACATTTAAACAAGTATAAGATTTGTCCAACATCGACTCTAAAAAACCAATATATAAACATAAATTTTCAAACTTTTAAAGAATCTTACGTTCGCTGACTTTATTTACTAATTTTACAACATTTATTATATGTTCACCTACCGTACTAGGATTAGAATAATGGTGATATAAAGTTAAAAAAAGGTAAGTTCATTTAAAATTAATTATATTTTTAAATTAAACTTACATATTTATTTATAGACAATTATATTTAACGAATATAGTTATTAAGAAACTACATACGTACATCTATTTTTTACTGATTATTCTAAAGGAGTATGACTCAACGCTTACAAACCCTGTAAAATTATATTTATTAAAGAAGAACACTTAACTTGCAAGTTAATACATATAAAAGCAATATCACTTTATTAATACCTCATTTGCTTATCATTTATATGAGATATCGTTCTTTTAATTATACTTTATTCAATTCAAATTTATCATAAACTATATGTATAATTTTTTTTAATAATTAAAACCATTCCATATATAAAATTTTAAAATATATAAAACACGGAAATTTACAACAAAAATGTTTGAGCAACATTTTATCCCTTGAATGCTATTTTGTTAGAAAAAGATAAAATCAAGACTTTCATCATTTGAAGTGTTGATTAAGTAATTAGGTTTAACACTTGGGTGACATTTCAATACTTAACCGATATATGTATTAAGGAGATAAAATTGTACATCTAACGTGACATTGAAATATTACTATTGAAATACTACTTAAACAATAAATAAATTGCTGGATTAATATTCAATCATCAACATATTTCTTTACTTATTATTTTCTTACTCAAGTTTCATACTCACGAGACATGTTATTGGTCTCAACTACTAGTTTTCAATACTCAAACTTTTCAATAACAACATATCTCAATAACTACATTATATTTTAAAAACATCAAATTAACAATCTTTCAACTCAAACCACTTTAAGATCCAAATCTCATATTTTTAATGAGAAAATAATTAAAATAAAATATAAAAAATCAATATATTCAAAAGTTTCCAAAATAATAATAATTCGAACTAAATCATCAATACATATGGCAATATCAAATAAAGTATTCTCTCTTGATATTTAAAATTAAAATTTCAAAATTTCCAAATATCAAATTAAAATTATTTACTTTTTAAATAATTATTTTAAAGAGAGAAGAGTTAGATATACCTTAAATTGCTTTTTAGGAAAACTTATTTTATAATCAAATATATCATTATAACTCTATACCAACAATAATTTTTTTAGTCAAATCTCACGAGCAACAACTTAATTCTACCTACATATACAAAAACAAAAACATGAGACATGAGAACAAAATAAAAAGCTTGAGATATAAGAAAAAAATATTTTATTTTGGATCAAAATTTTGATTAGGTAACCTTAACCAATTTTTCTTTCATCTTATAATCGATGTCTCTAAAGAAATAAGTCTAATAATTGCCTTAAAATTTTAGACAATTTTTTTATAAGCTAATTTTAATTTTTTATAATAAATATAATAAAATAATTCATTCTTTTATACGCAACTCTATAACTTAAAATGATAAAATACTACTTTTTTTCACTTTTATTTTTCATAAATCTCCTTATACTTATAAAACCGAGCTTCTTGTATGGAAGGAAGCATTAGCTAACATACATTGAATACACGCAATTGAAAAAGTACAAAATGATTTTTAGAATTAATTAACGGAAGACTCGTTAAGACCGTGCTCAAATAAAAGTTTAAAACATGTTTCGATATACGAGAATTCTAATGTACGTCCTTCAATTTAAAAACAAAACGTCAAAAAAGAAAATTATTATTTTCAAATTAGAAGTTTTTTAAATTTCTCTAAAGTTTTATCTAAATACGGAGTGCAGTGAAATTGTTCTTTCTGTTGCCCTCTGCGTACTCAATGCCTTAAATTCTCCCTTATTTTACTTCTTCAGTTCAAGTGAAGAATAGATCAGAAGTTTTATAAATGCTGGCAAGAAATGTTATGTTAGCAATCAAGAAACATTAAATGAATATAAATTTAAAAAAAGTCTTTAACATTTTAGCTATTATTGTCTCTCTTTTCAATGTAAATAATACAGTTGGTTTTAATTTATGTTAATTATATATTGTTTACAAAAAAGACAGGGAGTTGTAATAACATAAAAAAGTGACTAATGGAGTAGCAACAGGAATTGTGTGTGGAGGGTAACTTTTATGACCATATTACAACTCATTGCAAATTCTCTTGACCAATCACCATAATCGATATTTTATTTATTTACAAGAAGACCCTGGAGCAACTGATATTAGTAAAGAAAGAGGAGGGTAGTTTAGTAGTTTTGTTCGCTTCTCTTAAACTGCCAGTTGTGTTATAAAAGAATGAATACTTGACGTCTGATTGTTATGGCAAAAATTTGCATAACAGTACCCGCCAATTTCTTCTCGAGCTGTCTCTTCCGATTCTACTCTCTTCGGTACTCTTTCTTCTCAGAAAAAATCGTAGGGTAAGATAAAATCCGCAACGATCTTCTCAATTTCTCATCTCGTATCTTTAATTTATATTGTCATACAGTCTTCTCCAGCAAGCCTCTTTCCATTTTGCATATTTCTTTAGTCTAAATTATTTGCCTCAACATTAACAGTTCATAGAAAATGTGCAATAGATTCATAAATAAGTATGTTCGTTCACATGACTTCGTTTTATTTTGGTATAATTGTAAGTGTTTATTTTGTTAATTGATTTTTTCTTTTCAATCGACAGATATATACAGTGGCGGTGAGCATGGAAAATGCAAGTACATCCAGCTTGGCGAGAACGAAATCGGAGGATGTGGCGGAGACGGTGACGACGACAAGTGTGAAGTCTCCGCCGTTGGCGGAGGGTGGCGGACTGGTGTCGAGGAAATCGAGCCAAAGGATGACCTCGGCCTCACCGAGTGGCGGCGGAGGAAAACACTCACACATAAGGAGGGCGAGGAGCGCTCAGCTGAAGGTGGAGCTGGATGAGGTTGGCAGCGGCGTGGCTCTGAGCCGAGCTTCCAGCGCCAGCTTGGGCCTCTCATTCTCCTTCACCGGTTTCACTCTTCCTCCCGATGAAATCGCCGATTCAAAACCTTTCAGCGACGAGGACATCCGTAAGTAAATTCACACACTCACAAGCATTGAATTATTATTTTAATTTTTAATTTCATCAACAATTTCACACTTATCATACAATATAATCTACCAATTAATAATAAGCAATATTAATTTTTGTGAATTTAAGTATTTCCCTTTTTTTTTAAAATAAAAAGCACTTTAAATTAGGATTATATTACTTTTCTTACTCATGATTATATTCATATATCCTTTCTAAATGTTCACGAGTGTGATAAGCCACGTTTTGTCTGTGTTTAATTTCCCTCCTTTAAGAACGAACGGATAGGAATGCATAAAGAAGTTCGTCTTCTCTGTAGTTACGGTAACCACAGAAATATTTTAGGATATATATATATATATATGATAATACGAACGGAATCCCTGCAGTTCATTTCAAACATCAGGAGTGGAATGTGGGTTCACCTTGTCACCACTAGATTTTATTAAATTTCACTATATAAGATAATTATTATTCAATAAAGCTTATCTATGTCAAAATTAATTTAGTTATCTCTTCAAAGCTGTAGAAAATCTCAATCATTGAGGATAAAACTTCATATGGGTGATTCGTTGCTTTCTTTTCCACAAATGACAACATGCACCCAGAACTAAAAGGGTGTCCTTTTGTGCGATCACAAAAATGATAAAGTGTTAGCTTTTATTCTTCATAATATTTTCATTTTTTAAAAAAGTTAATGAAGTATTTAATTTTGTTGTATTGCCACTACTTTTTTTATTGACAACATGCTTAGTTTGGGAAAATTAATATTTAATAAGTATGTTAAATTGTTAGTAGTTACACGGAATACTAAACTCACTAAAGAAGTTATATATATATATATATATATATATATATATATATAT
>Ga0123340_1006833_pt1 | contig 10882 bp, 8 predicted proteins | sample SirMexnodulemix_FD_89961 | JGI IMG/M metagenome (GOLD analysis project Ga0123340, IMG submission 89961) | Root nodule microbial communities of legume samples collected from Mexico - Siratro Mexico nodule mix | ecosystem: Host-associated > Plants > Roots > Nodule | place: Mexico: Nepantla... | reverse complement strand
TCTAAAAGAATTTATCGATGGTTATTATTTATCTCATCAATAGTTTTACTTTGATTATTTAATTTTCTTAAAAATATTCAAATAAAATTCATTAACAATGATTACATGTCTGATTGATACTGTAATTAAAATATTTACACTCATTAATTATAGGCAGATATTCATCAAAGATATTAATTTCATTAATTTAGTATTCATTAGGAAGTTTACTAAGAGAATATTTATATGTACAAATTATTTGGGTTAAGTATAATGTATGATTTCATTTGTTTATAATTTATTTAATGTCATTTTTGGCTTATAATTTTTTTTCTTCACTTTGATAGTGTGTAAAAATTAAGATCTAAATATAATAAGGATGAAAGTTGAGTCATGCTCTCTTTTTGTGTGGAAGAAAAAGTAGTATGGAAGTTATATTATTATATAGATGTGTGTAGGTGCAACATATGAAAAGAAGAGACAAGGATGAAGAAATGTCCCAGGAGGGTCTCTTCTTTCTGGTTTTGATTGCATGTTAGGAAAGTTAATTTAGTACACTTATTTTTTTTCAAAGAGGAAGACCATGTGGCCAACCATGTCTAAGACTTTCTTTTGTTGGACATCGTTTTCTATCAAGAACAATACAAGTATGTTATTCTAGCTATAGTACCTAGATTGATCTACAATTTCTTTAATTTCCTAAAGATGAGATCCACTATTCCCTAATAAAAAAAATTGAAGGATACAAGAACTATTATAAATGATGTATGATGTTTAGGTTAAGTGTGAAAATATGCATTTTTTTTAAAGTGTGAATGAAAATGTGTGGTTCCTTGTATCAGTTGTCAAGAAATTTACAATAACTCTTGATTACTTGACAATCATATAGACTTCATAGCAACTATCTCTTTTTATCTTTTTGATTTTTGTTTTAAATTCTATGATATATATTTAATGAAAGTTATTTATGTTGGAAAACACGTTATGCCAGTGTTGCTTATTTAATTGAAATTTTGATGACAAAAGTAAAAGTAATTTTATCTGTTTTATCATTTTATTTCCTTATAGAGGGTTACTAGCACCTTTTTTTTCTCAAGAAAAATACAAATTGATAGCTAGGCATTTTGTATTTTTCTGTAGCACTATATAGTTAACTAGAAGCTAAGAACTCCTTCCAATAACATAAAAAAGGTTTTATTTTCTATATCAGTCAATTGATGGAGATTTATTCGATATAAAAAAGTAGTAGAGTTTTTTTTATATAGGGAATCTTATACTACATCACTCAATATCAAGATTGATGTACTAAATGTTATTTTTTAAAACCAGCTTATTTTTACATGATTTTCACTTATAATTTTTTTAAAAGAGTTTAACAACATACCCATATAATATAATATTATACGTGGTAAATAAATTGTAATCAAAACTTTTATAATAAAATATTTAAAAAATTTCTAATACAGAAAGTATATTCATCTAATTTTAACTTGAAACCTTAAAGATATCTAAACTATTGTTAATTTATAATACATAGAGATGATTTAACGAGATTATTTAATTGTCTCGGTGTGTCTAATGATTTCTCATGTATAAAAAAATACAACATAAATAATTAATTTTATTTTCCATTATGATAAATATTTGAAAATTTGAGTTATTAAAAAAATTAAAATAAATTATTTAATATTTGAAAAAATTAGTTGCTAGAGAAAAAAAAATAAAATGCGTTATTTGAAATAATGGATATAGTATCCTATCTACTATATTAGTCTACTAAGAACTTATGTATTATGGGTCTATATTTATATACAAAATTATCACCTACTCATTTTATACATTGGTTGTGATTACTCAAAAGAGAGAAAACATTGTGGTGAGGTAATAGCAATTAGCATTGAAAGTAAAATAAATAGCTAAATACCTCACCAGAAAAAAAAAAAAAACCTCCTATTATTAAGTTTTACAATAAAAACACTACCATTTTGCTCCTAAAAGATAAAACTATATATATATAAACGAAAAAACTGTCATACAACATAATGTTATAATATGAAAAGTGGCTTATAAGAGGTTTAGGGGGGTTTTAGTTTTCGTCCAAAAGAAAATCACTGGACAATTTTTAATAAAAAAAAGAAAAATCTTTTTTTTTTTTTTAAGTTAGTTTAATTTTGAAGGAAGTAACAATATATTTACTCCTGATTTTAGTGAAATAAAATCATGATATACTTTAAACTAAGAAAAAATATAGCTTTATAGTACACTTTTTTTATACTCTTTATACTTTACTTTAAACGTCCTTGTTTTTTGGGTCTTTATCCTAATTATATATATCATTATGACTTCTCTGCCACCCTCTCTTAATTAACAAGCTGGGTTACATTAAAGCTAAGAGATATTAATCATAATGTTTCACTTTTCTTACTCACGATAAAGGGCCAAATTAAAAGCATTTTGATGTTGATTTTTTTTATAGAGTTTTTCTTTTGGAGTGGGTGCACATATCGTGAATAAAATGGGATACAAATATGAAAATATTGAAGTGTTAAGAAGGTTTTCCAAAATAAAAGGAAAAACTATACTAGAAAATATAATTAGGTATTTGAGAAAATAGTTTTTCAATCATTCATATAATTTTCAATCATTCAATAATTGGGTCTTTATCTTTTAGATCACACAACTCATGAGCTAAATAGAATTGACTTACAGATTTCGCAGATTATAAGCAACATGCATCACCAAGCTCAATTTAAATCAAAATTTAATACATTTTACTTTTATCAGTTATCATCAACTATAATGAAATGAATAAATTGCTGTTATACAAATTAATCCTAAAAAAATCATAATATATCTTTGTGGGTGTTAGTTGACCAATTTAACTTATAAATTTTGCCGGACAGATACAAATTGTAAAAATTAAAAACTGTTTAAAATCTATTAGAACATTTGTTTTATAATACGTATTTATGCGGGTGCAGACGAGTTCACAAACCCAACTCTACTAGAAAATATCCCTTTTAAATTAATTATTTTAGACTTTTCATAGATCGATTTTAGAATAATATTATAAAAAATAGGATTTTTTTTTGCATTGTTTTTAAATTAAGTTAGAGAGAAACTTCTTAAATTAATTTTTGAGAAATGATGGATTAAAATTCATGGGACTTGGCACGATGGTTGACAATGGACCTGAAGGTTACTTCCGGATTTCCTCATACTCACTCTAATGGGCCTAAACCAGATGGGCTTTTTCAGACGGCTTCTTCTTCCACCTCCAAATCTTCTTCCCCACTTCCATAAATTATCAAAATCTCAAAACTGACCTTAATTAAAAATGTGAAATGTCCAATTATTCCCATTTTACCCTACACCTCCATTCCATAAGCGCTGCAGAGAGAACCACAGTCGTGAGAACAAAGAACAGTCGTCAAGGATGAACAGTTGCTGCCGTCAGAACAATGCAACAACACCTTCATAAAAGATACTTTTCGTAGTAGTTTCAATAACTAATATTTTAGAAAGGACGTGTTAGTAGCACTCTTCGTGTGAAAACACAATCAAGCTACACGTCTAAAAACACAAATCTAATTTATTTTTCTTACTCCATTATCATAAATAACAACCATTTAATTTAAAGGAATTACTATTTAAAATTTAATATAAATACAATAATAGTATAAAAATTACATTATCATTCAATTATAAATTGACATACAGGATAAGATTACTGTTTTTTACAATAAGTACTTTAAAAATCACATAAATCCCATTTAAACAAAGAATTCTAAAAAACACTTGTAATAGAAAATAATAAAATCAAATGAATAAAGTTTCTCAAAGATTAAAATGAGCTTATGCACTTAATCTTTTATAAAAATAATAATCTAATATCTCTAAATTCTAAAACCCTTACGTAATACTATTACTTGAATTTATCAAATTAGTTCAATTAATTTTAGTTATTTATTTACTTTTCTTATAAATAGTATTATTTAAAAGTAGAAAAAATATTTAAAATTACTTTTACAGTACAAAAATCTTTATTTGATAATGTATCAAAACCAAAATTAAACTTGATTAATCACGCCAATATTGTAAATGTACTATAACTAGTATTTTTTCATACATGATTTCTTGTTGAGGGAGAGCCCCTCATTAGGCTCAGTTATGAAGTAAAGAGAATTTTTGGTTTCTTGCAGAATAGGCATAAAACATGACAACATCCATCCAGGGTTCTTTATTTCCAATCCACCAAATCCATGGCACAGTTCCCTTCTATCTCACTCACTCTTCGCATCAAAGGTATTTTTAAGGTGTAACAGTCTATTTATTCCATTCTCAAATCCAGAGGGCACAGAGATGGAAAAGGCATCCCTCCGTATAAAATATACAAGCTATAGAGTAAAAGGCATTCTTAAGTTTCACGTTGCGAAATTTCTCACTTTGCACTACGCTTGCAAAGTAAAACTAATTATGACTCGAATTTAATAAATGATGCAACATGGTGAAGAAAAACCTTTTGATAAAAGAATCGCAATGGTAGAAGCAAAACTGTCATAGATCAGCCTCAAGAGGGAGAAAAACAATCACACAACCAGGTAGTTTTCAGTGATCAACTGTGTCCTCTGAAAATATTTAGGAGGATTACCACCATTTAGCGGTATGATGTTGGTAACCTACAAAGAGAAGTGATGCATATTCAGAAATGTTATGTCAATTATAATCCATTATTGTAGATGATGGCAAATGAATTGAATTAAATGATGTAAGATTTCCCGGCCAACAAAGCTTCAGGCCAAAAAATGTTTCAGTTTTAACTGTGACACATTATTTAAATGGTACTGTATCCATGACCATAAGTTAAATAAAAAAAAAAAACTGAAAATCCAAACAAACCTTCAGGTTGCTAAATGTATCTGTTGCCTTAAAACGAATGGAAATGGGGAAGAATGCTGATGAATCGGCTTGTGGAACAACAAATTCCATTGATCCACTGAAAAATATATTCAGACAAAACAAGTTCAAAAATTTAACTTATAGTGAATACTGCATGTCAACTCTCAAAAAGATCACCCAAAATTTAACATACCTGCGGTTTGAATTATCAATCAGAAGGACAGACCACTCTAGAAGGGAATTCCTAGAGTCATACCTGCAAAACCAATTTTATAGGGGATTATAAGAGAGAAAGGAAGAAACAGTAAAATAAAATAATTTGGCCAGCAACATCTTGGGTGGGGAGGGGAGCATCATTGATTCTGTGGAGCTTTCTAGTTCAGCATGTCAAAGATTGCCAACCGTTAATATAACACACATCGATTTTAATATAAACCAGCTCATTTTCAGCAATGTCCAATGCAAAATGCAAAAACCTTGGTCCTGACATTTATTCAGAGAAAAAAAAATAAAGAAACAAATCCCACACCTCCATTCCCCATCAATCTGGCTAACAGACGGTGCTTCCCGAAGAGATGGAAGAGGTACTGAGATCACAACATTCTGCAAATCAAACATTGAGGAAGCCTCATACTCGATGCTGACATAAGTATCGTTTCCAGAAGAAGAGGGCCAGCAGTTGACTGCAACAGGCATTGTAAGTTATTAATGCGTGAATACAGATACAAATAGTGGACCAATGAACAATAGTTGTAAACCTACTTGTCAGCGGTACCATTGATTCATCAGTGCTTTGCATTCTCCACTTTAAAAGACCAACACCTTCAGAACCACCAGTTTGACCAGTGGGGAAAGGTCTACTGGGATCCTTTAGGCCTAGTATATTTTCATTGGCAAATAATTCTTTATTCATGTTGGGGTGTGTCTTGAAAATGATGGCTTGATTCTCACCAGTCTGGACCTGTAAAAACAAGGCACAGTATGCAAGTGCTCATAATTTTAATTGTTCTCTTGAATTGATAAATTAAAAACCGTCTTAAGCAAGAAACACTAACAATACATGATGACAAAAATTATTTTCAGTTAAACCTCAGCAATACATGACATAACGAAAGCACCAGAATACTTCATATCAATCAAACTATGGAACCAGAACTAATATCACCTTATAGGAATTTTAACCACCAGTATCTTCCTCATCATTTCATCCTTTGTGCCTAACTGAATTATATCTGATCCCTTCCTTCTTTTCTCTTCCCTTTTATTTTTGTAGTAGTTGTCATGATGTCATCATACTTCATTCAGAACTGTGACCTTTCTTATGCTAGAAGACTAAAACTGATATATTGTAATCCAACTATTTTAGATAATGGTTGTTCACGAAACGATCTTTCCAGTTACTAAGGCACACCAAAAGTTATGATAACCAGAAGCTCAGTGGAGACACTTCAAGGTAGAAAGAGATAGTGAGAATGTGATACCTGAACTTGAATATGTCCATCCTCTTTGCTGAGAATTTGGAGAGACAATGTGCCTTGAACATCAAAATTACTGATTCCACCGTCTCGTTTTAGTGTCACATTTAGTTTCTCTTCAACAGTTAAAGTGATGGGATCCGTAGGTGGTGGGGCTGCTGCCTGAGACAGGCTAAGTTTTGGCTGAATATCTTCAAGAAAGACCTCACCTTCTGCTTTCAGTGATTCCAGAAACTGGTTTGTCCTTTGAGATTTACCAAGCTTCATTCCGAGACCTTTTGATGGTGCGGTAGCAGAAGAAGTAGGACGACCTAAGGAAGGGAATAATACACAAGTACATAAATGAAAAGGCTAGTCTTCATTTAGCAACATCTTAATTTGAACATAGAATAAACCACAGCGAGGACACAACATGTTTCAAGGTCCTTTCCAGTCATTACGTTTAGAAGCATTCTACAAGATTTCATGAAAATCCATGAAGACCAAACCTTTAGACTTGGTAGGAAAGGAATCAACATCAGAACTAAATCCGAGACCAGAGCCACTTCCAAAAGCAGTTCCGCTGCTAGATATGCTCAAATCGCTAAAGCTATTTTCAATTTTTCCAGAGCCTAGTGACTGTAAGGGACCAAATCCCCCTCTATCACCTTTGTTCTTTTCAATCTGTAGAAAACGTACATTAATTTGAACAAATAATGTCACTCCCAGAATATAAAACAATGTAACACAGTCCCTCCAATCATACCTTGCTTTTATCAATCTCACGAGCTTTCCGCTTCATAACATCCTTAGTTTCATTGATTTTGTTCTGCATAACTAGTTTGTGCAGTTTCTCTTCATGACTCTCCATCTCACAGTACTGCTTAACTTGTGCAACAGTCACATTTTCCTTGTGCCCGAGAGAGATGACTTCATCAAATGCAAAAATCAACTCAAATGCATGTTCGCAAATACCCTCTTCATCGAGGGAGTAAGAATATTCAGGCACCTAAAAGTATTAAGGAATGAACAAATTATAACTATAAGCACGATAGTTTGGCAAAAAAAAACTATACATATTAAATGGCTCTAAAACTGGCCAACAAAGTTTAAGAAAATCCTACACTTCCAATACTAACCAATTGATCAAATCCTAAACCATCCTGAACCTTCCTATAAAAATTAATATACTTCAAATCCTACATTGATTGATTGTACCTTTAAAACTCTAAAAGAAAACCAAAATGAGTAGCTAAGGCACAGAACAAATTCTAGATTGAGGGGGCGAGTCTCACCAAGTCAAAGACAAAACCAAGAAATTGAGCTAATAGCATAATACATTAAACATAAAGCATAAAAAAAGGATACAAGTCTGGAGAGAAGTCTCAGAGTTGTCAAATCTTCCAATATGTTGCTACTTTTGTTTGTTACAAGAAGTAGATATAGTGCTTCTATTGGCTGGTAAACATAGCGTACATTCTCCGTCTCAAAATATGTGTGCTGCTTTCCAGTGCCTACCAACTTGGGAAATGCTGCTAGAAGACCCTCAATTCTGATACGAGACATGTCCACAAACTGTCTAGAAACTAGCACTGCAAACAACACAAAAAGGTGTGTTGGTAAAAGTGCATAGATGTTGAATCCATTTTGTTTAGATACCAGCAAATTCAACATTATAAGCGATTCAAATTAAGGTTTTCTGTACGAACTAAAACTTAATCTTGAATTTGACAATATTAAGTAATGGGCCAATTGATAAGATATAATATTTGAGAAACATACACAACTAACACATTGAGTTATTAAGTAGGAAAAGGATTTAATAACTCCATGTATGTTGCTGACAGAGGGTAATGGGAAGATAGATTACAGATAAAAGAAAAAATAGACTAAAAATTACATATAATGTATCCCAATTTTAACAATAGGAGTATAGGATATATATCAGTTATTTGGCTATCTCAACATCAGGAACCACAAACCAAACCAAAAGACATAGTAGTGGCAGTAGATTCCCACATATCAAACTAACGCATATGCTGCTGGAAAGCAACTACCCCTCCAGGTTTTCTACCTTTTAGTTCCTAAAATCATATAGCATGCGTTTCAGGTTCAGATTAATAAAAAAGGAAAAAGTCAACTATTCTATCAAAGGAAAAGGTCAGGGACTAGAGGGCAACGGAGAACTCACCTTTTCCAGATTTGCTCACAATGGACGCAGCTAGGACAACCTGTTCAACAAGTAAAACAAAACTTTAATGGAACATAAAGGAAGTCGTGAATAGATTGAAAGAGATAATACTATCATCCCTCCATGTGAATTCTTCTTTTTCCTTAGTCAAAAAATAATACTTTTTTCAGTTACAAAAGGGATTGAGCCTGTGACCTCTGTCTAAATCTAATCCCAACACCACATTTGAGTAACAACCAATTGGCCTTTGATACGCAAATTGATCAGACAGTCAAGGCCACCATTAATTTACGATTAAATTAAACATTCAAAGCAATGTAGCTAGAATTAAGATGAAAAGAAGGAAAAACAGCACACATAGAAGATCCAACATTACGAGTAATCTGAAAGCAAATTCAAGCTTGAATGTTACCACAGGAAGGAGAGAAAATATTTATACAAGATTTCAATTTCAAAGCAGATAAAAATATATTAGGAGGCTCCTTCAGGCTGTAATTCTAGATCATGGTTTAAAACTCGATGTATAACAAATTGGAGTAGCTACAATGTAATATAGTATAAGAAGTAAAAAAAGTGATAATTAAAATAATTTAGTTAAAGCAAAATCAAATAATTAATGCTAAATAGTCAAGCAGATCAAACAAGTCCTTCAATATTTAACCAGGGGACTGTAAGGAGACAAGAAGTGTTACCATCTTTTCACTTGATCTTTGAAATGAGGGAGTGCTTCCAGTGTCAAATTGAATCTGCCAAACAAATCCATGATGTTTTTAGCAGATCCAGATGTCAATACAATTATATGGTCTATATGAACACCCATAGCATATTCCGGTCATGGCCGAAAAAGCTTGCAAAATCAAAAGCCTGTTAAGGCCAAAAATCCCACAGGCCTGGAATCAACCCTTGCATATCTTTGTGCTTTTCAAATCAGGTACATCGAGTGATTAACCAAAAAATGAAAATCAATCAACTCAACAAATTTTTATTTTAAAAAAATCCACCCATAAATTCTCCATTACCAACACCTATGCTGACACAGTGACACTTAAAAAATAAAGGAAACAGTGTAAATGATCAATGTTCAAGTCTATTACGTGAAAAATATTAACAACAAATGCTGTAATTTCAAAGGTTCAACACTAAACTATAAAAGTGCAGCTATCACTAAGGTTCAAGTCGTGAATTTATAGGAAGAAATAAAATAAAAAGAAAAGTAAAATTAGTTTTTCCATAAAGTTAAAATTAACTTCTACAGAAGTTGATTTGCGGAAGATATCTCGTTGCATGTGTAGGTTTATAACTTATTGAGAATTTTCGGTCATAGTTCTTTCTTCTTATAGACTCACGTAATTCACATCACACACGCTTGGAAGACCGCCTTGAGAATTCATCGCTTATCATCCCAAGGGAACAAAAGCAGCAAAAAACGCAACCACATAAAAGGAACTCGCTCTGTTTCACAGCATTTATAATTAACTCTATCGAATATCTTGAACAAAGAATCCAAATCTACACAACTAAACACAGCAATATAAGACATTCCATGCGGCGGAGTCTAAATCTAATCAACAACGACTCGAATCTCAGGCAGCCTAAAAAATTCGTCATATAGGCGCCCTGATCCTATCAAATTGGCTACATTCCCAAACACGCATAACTAGAACCAAAATCATACTAGGTTAAGTAGAGAAGGATCTCTTCTAACGAACCAAAACACAGAACGAAGAAATTATCGCACACGAAAACTAAAGCGGGACGAAATCATTAGGAAGGAACGAAATGCGCAAGAAATAAGAACACTGTAACCTGCTGGTGCTGGATCTATAAGCACCGTGCAACAGCGAGTGATAACGAAAACTGGTAGCAAGGCTTATAGTTATGATCGGAAATGGAACGGAACCAAATCAAATAAACGTTTCAAGTTTAGCTCCACTCAGGAATTTATACATTTCGCAAATGTCATCTTTTCGCTCGCTTCTCTCTCGTGTAGGAGAATGGTTTCGGCTTTTTAATAATTCTTATTTATTTTTCAAAATTTAATTATTAGTGAACTTAATAATATATTCATGCGTCCTCTCCCTTAAGTTGGGCATAATTTTGTTTTATTTGTTTAAAAAAATAATGAGTCCTTTATTTATTAAAAAAATATATTAATTTATAAGAAAAATCAGAATAATAGTTAACAACATTTAAAATCTTTCTAATGCAAAATAAGATTGTAGCAAATTAATTCAAAAATATCAAAATACATTTTTTTTTTAATTTATATGATCTTTTTTTCCTGGAGATTGAATTGAATTTCAAAGGAAAAATCAAAACTATATCGAACTACTTACTGTATTTAAATATAGTATTATAT
>Ga0123340_1006831_pt1 | contig 10883 bp, 9 predicted proteins | sample SirMexnodulemix_FD_89961 | JGI IMG/M metagenome (GOLD analysis project Ga0123340, IMG submission 89961) | Root nodule microbial communities of legume samples collected from Mexico - Siratro Mexico nodule mix | ecosystem: Host-associated > Plants > Roots > Nodule | place: Mexico: Nepantla... | reverse complement strand
TATATATTCAATTTCAAATATCTAACTATTATTAATTAATAGTCATTAAGTTTACAACATTTTTCATATAATTTAAAGATTAGTCCTTAATTTATCAATCAACTTCATCATAAACCTTTTATAAGTGATCGTGATTGTATATTAATTTATTAATGTTCATTTAATTAAATTTCCTCGTGTGAAATAATCAAGACAATTGCACTTGACTTAATGGTTAAATTATACATTATGCAAATTAGTAAATGGAATTAATAAGTGTTCAAGTTATTGATAAAAAAAATTATCCCGTTTTTAAATGATGGATAATTTTAAATTTCAAGGTAATTCTTTCCTGTTGAAAGATTCATATCTTGTTAAATCCATATAATATATAAGTCACAGAGATTCTCTCATGTTGAAGAAAAACTTGGATAAAAAAATGTTATCGCTCTTGATTCTAAAATTTTGTGAACAAAACAAATGCCATTTATTCAAAAATTAATAAATATCAATATAAATATTAAGAACAAAATAATATTAAGAATCTCGGTTCCAAAACTAGTAGGATCACGGAGACTGGTGTGTGTATATATATATATATCATAATTATTATTTTCTCTGAAATGGTTTAGAGTAACATGCTTGTAACATTACTAAAAAAATGAGAGTCAAATTATTTTCTTTCTAAAAAGAAACTAAGTTTTGATGTGATTGCTAAATATTAGTAAAGAGGAGATTTTTTTGAAGTATATCTCCTAATCTAGACTTTTCTCTGATAATAAACATGATATATTAGATACCAAATTAAAACTGGTAAGTAAGAAGGATATATACAAGTACACAATTTAAAAATATAATCATATTATTAGTATTAATTTCCAACAAAATTAGAATGCCATTTCAATAATTTACATAATAGAAAGCGACTATAAATTAGCACATATTATTTAAGTTTTATTGTATATAAAGACATGAGAAGTAAATAAATAAATAAAATAAAAACACAATAAGTCTAACGAAGGATGTTAAAAATCTCGTATCCATTAAAAGATAAAGATAATTCTATAAAAAGTTTATTTTTTATATGAGATTCTATCTTAGTAAAATTTGATGAATATATTTTATCATCGATTTTTCATAAATATAAATAAAACATAAAAAAGTGTATTAAAAATTCTTTTTTTAATAGACTTAAATTCTACTTAATAAAAAGGCTTACATAATATCATCAAAACTATTAATTTGATATTTAGGAATGGAGAAACGTAGAACATTGAATTTGTATTTAATGCATGATAAAAGAAAGAAAAAGGATTGAATAGAAAAAAAGAGGAACAATAAATGTGATGTGAAAAAGTAAAGAAAAAGGAGTTGATAAAAAAGGAGAAGTAGAAGGAAAGACCTACCCCTGATAGCATCAATGAAGCTGGCAGGTCAATGCAGAAAAGTGTTGGATTGTGGGACCCACCACCACTATATCTCTTACACCAAAACTTCTTCACTTCTTCTCCATTCATAGATATATATATAGCACCCCATCACCCACTGCACCCTCTGCCATATCTTTCTCCTTCTTCTCTTTCTTCCATTCTGATTGCAACAACGCCACTCTTCACCTTCCAACATGGGCGGTATCAGCCTTGAGGAAATCAAAAACGAGAACGTTGATCTGGTATAATCTTCATGCTGTAACTTTCTTCTCGCATGCACTACTACAACCTTTGATTACATGTTCCTTGTCTTCACTGTTTCTCGTACGTCGGAATTCCAAAAATAAAACACCGACCATTAGTTGTTATTATATGTATAATCAAGTTAATATACAAAATGATTTTTGATTGTGTGATATGTATGAATTACTTGTTTCATGATCAACACAAAAATTTTCTTGTCGTAATTACATGTAAGAATGAGTTTTACGTAATATCTATCTGTATAAATGAATATTTATTGGAGTTGTGAATTTAGAAAAAAAAAGTGGTGTGGACCCTTTTGCCGCGTGAACCAGAAACCCCCTTTTACGCTAACAGTCCCTTTCGTTCCCGAATCTCGCCTGTTTTTCAGACTTTTGTTTGTATCTGTATCTCTCTATTACAAAAAAAATAAATACACACAGATTAATAAATCAATAATTTTTATTAATTTTATTAAAAGTTATCTTAAGCTTTTTTGACGTGTGTATCTTTACTATACGAAATTTACACTGCAGTAAAAGAATTTTCCGTGAGTTTAATAACTGTTTTTATTTTATTTATATGGATATGTATGTAGTTGGCAGAATAGGGTGGTATATATGAGATTTGTGTTGAAAGGGAAAAAAGTGACACCTAGTGTGGCACGGAAAGAAGGGAATCACCTAGCTTCTGACGCGTGTCCCACTACCCATCAACATATTCTATTTCCGTGCACTTTTTCTATTGCATACCAATTACTATTCCATCAACCTATTTAATTTTTTTTTCCGATTGATATGACGTGCATCCGCCAAAATTCTCAATTTTTATATTGTTTGAATTTTGACTGTTTGTTCTTGAGTTTAAATGTTGTGAACCAGTTGAAATTATCTTAAGCATGGCTTTGAAAATAGTCATCACAAAATGAATAAGTTGATAAGAATTAAGATAAAGTTGGTTGGTGATGACATGCAATTGGAGAAGTAAAGAGAGAGTGTCACATAATTGCAGGAACGAATTCCTGTGGAGGAAGTGTTTGAGCAGCTGAAATGTTCGAGAGCAGGTCTCACATCGGAGGAAGGAGCCAGTCGGCTTCAAGTTTTTGGACCCAACAAATTGGAAGAGAAAAAGGTCTTTTTTTTCTTTTTTTTGTTGATGTTTTTTCTAGTGTCAGAGCAGTTAAAATAGGTTTTCATCGCTGATTGAATTGTTGTTGCATGATGAACAGGAAAGCAAAATTTTGAAGTTTTTGGGTTTCATGTGGAACCCCTTGTCATGGGTTATGGAAGCTGCTGCTATAATGGCCATTGCCTTGGCCAATGGCGGAGGAAGGCCTCCGGATTGGCAAGATTTCGTTGGTATCATTGCTCTCTTGTTCATTAACTCCACCATCAGTTTCATCGAAGAAAACAATGCTGGTAATGCTGCTGCTGCACTCATGGCTGGCTTAGCTCCCAAGACCAAGGTAATCTCACTCTAATCATCTTCTTTGTTTCCTTCTTGTTCAAACTATCTCAATTCTGCACTCAGCTGTATGTCTTGCATCACCCTTGCAAGGATTAACCTTGTTGAGTTGCATTTTGAAAAGTAAAAAATTTTTTAAAATAGAAATGAAATTCGTCTTGAATGTTTGCTGTTGGCGCAAAAATTTCAGGTTCTGAGAGATGGGAGATGGCAAGAACAAGATGCTGCAATTTTGGTCCCAGGAGACATAGTGAGCATCAAACTGGGAGATATCATTCCTGCTGATGCCCGTCTTCTGGAGGGTGATGCTCTGAGTGTTGATCAGTCTGCTTTGACAGGAGAGTCTCTCCCAGTGACAAAGAATCCCTCTGATGAAGTGTTTTCTGGATCAACCGTTAAGAAGGGTGAGATAGAAGCAGTGGTGATTGCCACTGGGGTGCACACCTTTTTTGGCAAGGCTGCTCATCTGGTTGACAGCACCAACCAAGTTGGTCACTTCCAGAAAGTCCTTACAGCAATTGGTAACTTCTGCATTTGCTCCATCGCGGTTGGAATAATCATTGAGCTCATAGTCATGTACCCAATACAACACCGCAAGTACAGAGATGGGATTGACAATCTGCTGGTTCTCTTGATTGGAGGAATTCCAATTGCCATGCCTACTGTTTTGTCTGTAACTATGGCTATCGGTTCTCACAGGCTTTCACAGCAAGGTGCCATTACAAAACGTATGACTGCTATTGAGGAAATGGCAGGAATGGATGTCCTCTGCAGTGACAAAACTGGGACTCTCACCCTAAATAAGCTCAGTGTTGACAAAAACCTGATTGAGGTTTTTGCTAAGGGTATTGAGAAGGATTATGTTATCCTTCTTGCAGCCAGGGCTTCTAGGACTGAGAATCAGGATGCTATTGATGCTGCAATTGTTGGGATGCTTGCTGATCCAAAGGAGGTAAATATGTCAAAACGATGCTCACTATCATTTGCGATAAATGAAGATTAAAGAAAAATTAATTTAACTTCTGTGAATTTGTCAGGCACGAGCTGGTATCAGGGAGGTCCACTTTCTTCCATTCAATCCTGTGGACAAGAGGACTGCTTTAACTTACATTGATTCTGATGGAAATTGGCATCGATCTAGCAAAGGTGCTCCTGAGCAGGTAAATATGTGTTCTGTTAGCACTATTTGGTTCGTTTGTGAGCATTTTAGATGACTAATGTACTTCTTTTTCTTGGCTTAGATATTGAACCTCTGCAACTGCAAAGAGGATGTCAGAAAGAGAGTTCATGCAGTGATTGACAAGTATGCCGAGCGTGGACTCCGTTCGTTAGGCGTTGCTAAACAGGTTAGCGAAGCTGATATTTAGCATTTCTCTTCTCCAACCTATTAATTATTTGAATACCCTTCATCTATTGCTGTTTGCATAACAGGAGGTACCTGAGAAAAACAAGGATAGTCCTGGTGCACCATGGCAATTTGTTGCTCTGCTACCACTTTTCGATCCTCCAAGGCACGATAGTGCGGAAACCATCACAAGGGCTCTGAACCTTGGTGTGAATGTTAAGATGATTACAGGTAAGATTGGAGGGAGACCATTCTTTCTTGTAGTTCATGTTTCAGTCTAAAAATGAAATCGTGTAGCTTAGAAACTGTTTGTGGGTTTCTTGTTCTCTAGGTGATCAGCTTGCCATTGCCAAGGAAACTGGCCGAAGGCTTGGGATGGGAACAAACATGTACCCTTCTTCTTCATTGCTTGGCCAGAGCAAGGATGCTTCTGTTTCGGCTCTTCCAGTTGATGAATTGATTGAGAAAGCTGATGGATTTGCTGGAGTATTTCCTGGTAGGTCTATTTTAGACATCCTTTTCTTGTTCAACGTTCATGGATTCTTTCCAAGCTGGTGACATGGGACTACGTACTGCTTTCGTTAACAATACTAAACTTCATCATGACATGTTTCAAATCAAATAACATTTTATTCATTTTTTCCTCTTGGCAGAACACAAATATGAAATCGTGAAGAGGCTGCAAGAGAGGAAGCATATATGTGGAATGACCGGTGATGGTGTCAACGACGCCCCTGCATTAAAGAAAGCAGACATTGGAATTGCTGTTGCTGACGCCACAGATGCTGCTAGAAGTGCTTCTGACATTGTCCTCACTGAACCTGGTCTGAGTGTCATAATTAGTGCAGTGCTCACCAGCAGGGCAATTTTCCAAAGAATGAAGAATTATACTGTTAGTTCCCTTGCATGCATGATTTAATTGCTTTACTTTATTTAACATCTTAACAACCTAACTCAGAAGTGTTGATTTTGGCAGATCTATGCAGTGTCAATCACCATCCGTATAGTGGTAAGTGCAGAAAATATGTTAACTCAGAAAACATGTGAACATTTTTACAGACACATATATATACATGGTTCATGTAATTTATGTGATCTATTTCTCTGTGGCAGTTTGGTTTCATGTTTATTGCATTGATTTGGAAATTTGATTTTGCACCCTTCATGGTGTTGATTATTGCAATACTAAACGATGGTAAGTTAACATTTATTTAACCTGCGGGCTGTTTATATAGATTATTCTGTGAAAAAAAGTTTAATTTGTGTTTCCCTTCACCCCTATAACATAGGTACCATCATGACAATATCCAAGGATCGAGTGAAACCATCTCCACTGCCAGACAGCTGGAAGCTGAGGGAGATATTTGCCACTGGTGTTGTGCTAGGTAGTTACTTGGCACTAATGACAGTGGTATTTTTCTGGCTCGTGAAGGATACCAATTTCTTCTCGGTAATAGTTTATATTTTTCGTTGTCCTCAATATTATCACCACCAAATGAAGAAAATTAGCCATAAGCACAATTTTCCCTATTGCAGGACAAGTTTGGTGTGAGACCTATAAGACATAACCCCGGAGAAATGATGGCAGCCCTGTACCTACAAGTCAGTATTATAAGTCAAGCACTGATTTTTGTCACCAGGTCCCGCAGCTGGTCTTATGTTGAAAGACCTGGTCTTCTCCTACTGAGTGCTTTTATGATTGCACAGCTGGTAATCTTGAATCCCTTATTATCAGCAACCTGGTACATATAGTTGTTTGTTAGTTTCTCTTCTGATTGTGCGATTGAAGCAGTGTCATTGTGTTTTGTCAAGAACCTGGTCCTCATGATCTTGCACATGTCCCTCTCACTTCACATCCACATCCATCATTCATAAAATAATGTAAACTAAAGCATTAAAACCATGTAGCTAGTAACATTTACATCCACCTTTGAAAAAATACCACATCTCTCACTAAACTTAGCATTGAAACGGAATCAAAATCAAGTCAATAGACTCAATCAACACTTCTATTGTTTTTGGAAGCAATAATTATTGGCTAATTTAAAATTTAATGAGTAGCTCTTTCAGCTAGCTACAAAAATGATTGATTAGCTCAAAAATATTTTGGCAGTTTGGCTTTCTTCAGTGGCCATAATAATTTGCTTCATGATTTACAGGTGGCAACTTTTCTAGCAGTATATGCTAACTGGGGCTTTGCAAGAATTAAGGGAATGGGATGGGGTTGGGCTGGCGTAATCTGGCTCTACAGTTTGGTGACATATGTTCCACTTGATATACTTAAATTCGCAATCCGCTATGTTCTAAGTGGGAAGGCTTGGGACAATCTTTTGGAGAACAAGGTAATTTATTCATCTTTACTGTTATCATTTTACTACTAATTGCATTGTTGATCTTAATCCAGAAACTTCAAAATTCAAAACTTGTTTATGACAGACTGCCTTCACTACAAAGAAAGACTACGGAAAAGAAGAGAGAGAAGCACAGTGGGCAACTGCACAGAGAACTCTTCACGGTCTTCAGCCACCTGAAACAACCAACCTTTTCAATGACAAGAATAGTTATAGGGAGCTTTCAGAGATTGCTGAACAAGCTAAGAGACGTGCTGAGGTTGCCAGGTAAGCCAGTGACTCCACTTCTATATTGCCATTGTGTGGCATAAGTTTGTGTGTGAAAGGATTGATGGAGAGACAATATGTAATTCTATAGCTACTTTTTTTATCTTGTTCTCCAATCATAATTAGAGTTTCATCTTGGTAATTTGCATTAAACCTTCATTACAGGAATTATACTTAGATGAAACTCTAATTCTAATTGGAAAACATCAATAAAAGCACCTAAGGAGCTATTTGTAAGTTTACTTCATGAAGTGGTAATCATAAAGTAGTGACAATGTCTCACAGATAAATTTCTTCTATTGGTTTACAGACTCAGGGAGCTTCATACTCTGAAAGGACACGTTGAGTCAGTGGTGAAGCTGAAAGGACTTGACATTGACACAATCCAACAACATTACACAGTTTAAGAAGTTTGGACAATCTTCAAGAAGAAGTCACTCTGGAGCTTGTCCAAGAGCAGAAACAACAAATATAATGAAGACCTAAGTTAATGTGTCTTTATATTAGGATGAAGGTCCTTTCGTGAAAATTTGAACGGTTACTCTTCTTTTTCATCTATGTCAGTGGCTCCAAGAGATGCTATGCTCTTTAGATACCAAATAACATGGTAGATAGGATTTACTTACGTCTTATTTTGAGCGTGTTAAATGATATCAAGGTCACTATTAAGCTCTATATTTTTTTTCTGATGAACAATACTCTATATTCCCGATCTTGACTAACGTAGCTCAATACTGAATTCAATCTCCGTGTTCCTTTTTACTTTGTTCATGTCCAGCACAACAAAGATGATCAATGGATGGTGGAAGAACCTAACAATACCTCACAATTGAAATTAAACAAAAGAAAACAATAAGATTGGTAGAGTTAACCATTATGCTGTCACGCTGATATTATCTTTTTTTTTTCTCTACCTTTATCTAAACCAATGAGAGAGAAAAATGAATGTTGTGCTCTTGAATTGGTGAAAACAAGTTAACAAGGTTGAGCAGACGCATTAGAGGTGAGTTTTTGAGGAAGTTAACAAAATATCTTTTCTTGTTCATTAAGATTGATAAACCTGATAGAGCAATTAGATATGAGAGGTATCTGAAATCAGATAAGGAAGATGGACTCTGATACTGACTTTTAAAGAGATTCCCCAACCCAACTCCACTGCATAAGATGGTCCGTCCTTCTGTACGTTTCTTTTTCTTTTTTTATGGGCTAAGTTGTTCCTCCTGTCTGAAGCCATGTGAACGCAAGGAATAACACTCTTATAATGTTTTAGGTGAAGATGCCCTCAACTTAAAAAACTTTGCGTAAAATAGAAACTAGTCATTACCAATATTTTCATGTTTGATTCTCCTCTCTCCTTTTAGTTTCAAAAAATTTAAAACATTTTCACACTACTTAGCAATCAATTTCTCATTTAAAATCTATTAATTTTAAAATTAATCTTCAAAACAAGTATTTTCTAAAAACAAGAAACCAGAAACAAAAGATAAATGTTTTTTCTTATCTTTTTGTTCCTATCTTGTTTAACTTCTCCCTCAGTTTCACACTCTTATCTGAGGCTTGCTCCATCCTTCACCTATTGTTTGGTAGCCTTGTTTAGTTGATTTTAAAAACTAAAGAATTTTTTAAAATAAAATCAAACATAGCCTTTTTATTTAAGGGGTGAGGCCTATTAATACATGGGATTAAACCTCCACCGGTATGATCTATCTTTCCATGGCTGTTCATAAAAATGGTTAGTGTAGCTAATAATCTCCCTTTAGCAATTTCAAAATTTTTCTTTTCTTCCTTGTTCTTGAAAAGAATTTTGGTGGTCGGCATGCAGCACTAACTCTTGTCGGTTTGGAGATAAGTTGCCCACAATAATTTTAGTATTTTTGTTGCGCTACCTGGAGATAGAGATTCCAAGGAATAAAGTGATAATTTCACAAATTCGATGTGCATCCCACTTTAAAGATTTTCGAAACCACAAGTCTATTCGAAAAGCACCACCTACAAACTATGTACAATGATGCATTCCGAATATGGTGCCTGCCAATTTTCTTTTAGCTGTCGATAGATTTCCTAATTTTACACGAGTGCAATCATTACACTAAAAAATCTGTCCAAATAAAATGCATGAACTACTAAAAATAGATTTTGAATACTTAATACCTATTCGAAAATAGCAACCAATTAAAAATTAACTATTGATCAAGATTTAGCATTAGAACATCTCGATATATAGTCTTCTCAAGCCAACAACACAACCGTTCAAACCTCAAGTGCATTTCATCCGCAAGCATAACAGTATTGTACTCCCTGCCATTTACTTCAAAATGAAGAATCATTTATTCTAATCCCAATTTTAAACGATGAGCAAATAGCCAAGCGTTCGTACTTGGCACTTTTTTTTGCCATGTAAAAAAGATGAAACTGTATGAAACAAACTTTTACATATATTGAATTATGAAAAAACGGTAAATGACAACAGTTTGAAAAGTTGTACACCTAGCTCTGTCGTAGTAATTATACAAGACACCAGAGTAGGCATTGAAGGAATAACAAGACCACAAAGGGGCCAAGATACAAATGCTAAGTGACAACAGTACTGAAAAATGAACTCATCCTGTGAGGTAACTATTTTGAAGTTACTTTTTCTAATATTTAACATCTCTACCAAGAATTTTTACAGATGAGAATCTAGACTAAGCGGGGGCTTTTTGATGATACGCCTGCTGAAGCGCTTGTGGTAAGTTTAATACAATCTCTGCGTATGCTGGAATGGAAGCAAAATATGAAAAGTCAGTACAGAGAGAGAACTATCAGTAGAGAGCAGTGAAGAAATACATATCACAATTATAGGAACACAAGCAGGCTTGTAAAATAAACTTGGGGGAAACTTCAATAAAAAAAAAGTATTTGCAGTGCAAAAATTTCAGAATCTGAACTCATTCGTGTGATAGCTTCACCTAGCTGCACACATCCGATAAGGACATGAACAGCTGATAGAAAGCCAAAAATAATTTTTCTAACAAATTAACTGTCTATTGTGTGTCCACAAGTACATGGTACGAAATCATTAAATATACCCCGTTAAATACTTTAAATTACTTAAAAATTCCGAGTATTGAATGACTTCATGGTTCAACTTCAACATAAAAGAATCTATTATTATCATGTGCTCACAGGGAATAGAAAACTGCATTAAGCAAAGAAATATATTTAATGCACCTTCTGGTAAACTCATGGTTCGTAAGGCATCTTCTGCATAGGTTAACCGAATTGGAGTAGAATGACTTCCAGAGAGTCCATCTTCCTTCCTGTTCAAAGTTGTTGTAGTACTTTTATTGAACATTGGCCAGCCTAGCACTGATATTCGAGTTGGGAGCACCGAAATTAGATCAGCATATCGAAGGCTGACTGTCACCTTGCTGAAACAAAAAAAGAATTGATTGACCATAGAAAATCTTTTAACCTTTCGTTAGTTTTTCTCTCCGCATGTATATCCAATTTCGTTGGGAGAAATTTTAATAATAAGCTTCTGACACAGAAAGAAATGTTAACAAATTTTAAATAAAACAAATGAACTTTCTTAACTAAGGTGCAAACAAATCAAATTGTAAAAACTACGAATCTTCCTTTCATAAGAGCCATCACTCCAAGTACCCCAGCTACTTGACCAAAATATTTGCATGATAAAGTTGATAGAAGGAAAATATAGATGGAGACAGGTAACTGGATGCCAATGTGATTGTAATTCAATTCCAAAAAAGTAATTTGTGTGTCAAGGTCAATCAATATATATATATATATATATATATATAT
>Ga0123340_1006830_pt1 | contig 10883 bp, 5 predicted proteins | sample SirMexnodulemix_FD_89961 | JGI IMG/M metagenome (GOLD analysis project Ga0123340, IMG submission 89961) | Root nodule microbial communities of legume samples collected from Mexico - Siratro Mexico nodule mix | ecosystem: Host-associated > Plants > Roots > Nodule | place: Mexico: Nepantla... | reverse complement strand
GTATGTATAATTTCACATAACGTCTTTTAATGAAACATCAGTTACTTCAATTTGTAACTACATAAATAATTAAAAAGTAACTCAACAAATACTAAAATTAATATATAATTAAAATAATATTCAAACTGTAACTGAAAATTCAAAATAGGTAATAACATTGAAAAATAAATAAAAAATAATGAGGATATGTATCGAAATATAAGAATAACAATGCAAGAAAAATAAATAAACTACAAGTTAGAAATTAGTTAAAATACCTATATTCTATAAATTAATTATAAATTATATTAAGATATTTTACCAAACATTTTTACTAATATCAAACTAGTTTAAACTAGATAAATAAGTTAGTAACTAATTTATCAACACAAAAATTAATTTATCAGTAGATTATAAGTTAGTTAGGTTAAACATATCCTATGTCTTAATACTTAAATATGTTCATATTTATTTAGTTAGTCGATACAATGTATTTTTGTTAATATTTTTCACAAGAAAAATGAAGATAAATAGACAGATAGAACATTACTCTTATGTTTTACTTGGTTAAAGAATAAAGAAAATAAAATGGAATAATATAAATAAAAAATTAAATATAATTAAAAAGATGTTTGGTTTTTTTATAAAAAGAAACCATTATATGAATAGATAAAATAAAAGAAAGGATAGAAAACGTTTTCTACCCTTGTTTGAAAGAGTGACAAAAGGTGAGAATAAAATAGATAAGTAAATAAACATATAACTTACTTTTTTCATATTAATTAATTTATTTAATTTTTTAATAAAATTAAATTTAAATTATTTAAAACGTCTTATAAAAATTAATTAATTTTATTTATAAACTGCTCCCTTGTTTATTTCTATATAACATAAAACTCCAACTGACATCGAAACTTTAACAATTAAGAAATAGAAAAGACTAGTTAGAAAATATAAAATTAATACGGATAAGTGAAACGAAAAATTTAAAAATTAAATCTTTAAAAGAGAAACATGTAAGCAGTGGTATCAGAATAAAAAAACTATATGAATTTATAAATTCTTTGAGAAGTAAAAGATCATGTTTGAGCCATGAAAACTATAGTTATTAGCTCTTCTTAAATAATGTTCTGCAAATTCTCTTATTAAGTTTATATATAAACTGTTAAACAAGAAATAAATATATTATAAGCCCCACTTACAATGCAAACAAAAGTAACATTTATAACTATTGATTAGTAACAATGACCAGGTATTTTACTTGAATAGGTCATATTTTTTGGTATGTTTGATAAAGTTGAATCAAAATATTCTGAGAGTAATAAATAATTTAAAAAGTGGCTTTTGGGAATAAACTAATATGAACCCCGCGACAAAATCATTAATACACCAAACTGTGTCTTTCATTAGAGGAAAAATAAATGCAAAAGCTGTAGTTTGGGCCACTTGTTTCTTAGTCACTGAGAATGACATTGTGAATTGGTGGCGACATTTTAGTTCAACAAGACAACTCTTAAAATATTAGTGTCAATTTTGATTTAAGGTAGAAAACTGATTCGCAAATTATGCAATATTGTGGAAGTTCTGTGCTCAGTCATGTCATAATATACGACTAAATTTATATGCAAATTTTATTTTAATATAATTATCACTTTTTTATTTTGAATTAATTACAACACTATTTCCCAATATTTTTTGTTATTAACTCACCTTTAATATTTTAATTGTAATATCTAAAATAACAAATTTATTTAATATAATCTTTGTGTAAGCATCGATTTGCATGTATTAAATGAGAAAATTTAAAATAACAATTTAAATTATTTTTTGAAAAGTTATAAATAGAAAAAATAAAGAGATAATTTTATGTTTTTAAAATTTATTATTTGTTTAATTTTTTCCATGTCTCTAAATTTTCTCAATCTTTTGTTTTTATATTTAAGATGAGTTTTTTTTAGAATCCGTAAATTATATAGTATTAAATTATATAAAAGATTTAAAATAAAGAAAAAATTTGTAAAGCTTATAATTGTATTTTTTTTTTTTTTAAAAAAACAGCACAAAAAATTGTTCTTTATCTCTCAAAGTGAAGAAAATTCTTTGGTTCTCTTTTCTTTCTTTTTCTCAATAATCTCGTTTTCTCTTGCTGCAGGTTTAAGAACTTCATCTAAATTATAGCATAGGATTGAACAAGCTTAATGGGTCATAATTTTATGTCTAGGTAAGTTTCAATATTTCTTATTCTTGAGCAAGTAGGATTTCGGCAAAAAAAATATACTAAACCTTCGTGTATATAGGTTTTAAGTTTGTCTTAGTTAGATTTAGATTTTATTAACGTGTTCCAATCATTGATTAAAACAACATGTAATGCAAGTCAATCGGTCTAGACTAAATTTATTTTCAAATATTAAATTTGAGAGACTAAATTAAATTTCTCAAGATTTAGAGTTTATAACTACTTTCAAACTTAAGTACACGCATAGCAAGTATAATTTACTTAAGAACTTCAAAGAAAGTTGCTCATGTATATATACTCAAATTTAATGTTAAAGATGCCCATTGCAGAAGGTTCACTCTGATCAGTTCAAAGAATTATATTAAGTACTCATGAAAACAATACGTGCTCATACAACACCACATAGGAATCATCATTTGTACATTTTAAGGATAAACTGTAAGGATGTGGTCATCTGGGTTGTTTGTGGGATTCATTTAGAACTCGTGACATGAATGTTTGCAACTTCTTTTTATGTCTCAAAATGAAAGTGTAATGAAGGGTTCATTTAACACAAAATCTTGCTGTCTCAAACAAAACAAACTTATTCACTCAGCCAAATCTACATTACTTCTCCAAAAATCAATTTGATGATAGATACACTTACCAAAATAAACACAGCATTATCAATTTCAGTGTTGTACAGTTTCTTTTCTCATTTCTCATATCTGAGTTCATCAACCAAGCAAACATTCCACATTACATATTATATACAGAAAAGAGAAATTTGGATTGAGTGTTACATCAGTGTGTTGGATTTAGAAGGAAGAGAAACCTGATTTTGAAAAGAGTGGAAGAATTGAAGAGGGTGAGGAGCAAGATAGGGAAAGGACTTGAGATGTGACTGAGAAGCACCATGAGCGATCAAGAAGAGAGCAATTTGCAAATGCCCTGCTTCGGCAGCACAATGCAGAGGAGTGTAGCCAGCATCATCCACAGTATCAACCTCAGCACCGTGTTCAAGCAGCACCTTCACGCTCTTTATGCCACCCTTGAACGCAGCCCAATGCAGTGGGGTCCACCCGTTCTGGTCCCTCCCGTTCACACTCGCCCCTTCACCCAAACACCTCTTCATGCCCTGAACATCGTCAACCCTCGCCGCACGCATCAGCGCGTCGCCCAACCCCAGCAAATCCAGCAAGCGCCGCCGCGCGTGGGACTCTTCACGCTCCGCCGCAACACAAAACGCCGTTCTCCCCTCCCTGTCCTTCACGCCCTTCACGTTTGAGCATTCCAACAAACACTCGACGGCCTTCACGTGCCCCTTCCACGCCGCGTAATGGAGCGGGGTCCACCCCTTCGAGTCCGCGCAATTAGGGTTTCCTCCCATCGAGACGCAGAACTCGATAACCCTCACGTGCCCCTCCCTCGCCGCCACGTGAATCGGAGTCCTCCCCTCCGAGTCCACCGAATCCACCTCCAAATGCTCGTTGCGACGTTCCAACAGAAACTCCATCACGTCGATTCGGTCCGTCGCCGCGGCCTCGTGCAGAGCTGACTCCACGATTTTGCAACCGGAAGCTTCCAGAAGCTTCACCACGTCGAGGCTCCCAGCCCTAATTGCGGGTGGCATGAGGGACTCTGCCGTTGCGGTAGCGTCCGCGCCGGCGTCGAGCAAATAGGCGACGGCGCCGGCGCTGCCGTTTTCGACGGCGGGTTTGAGCAGTCTCGTGAGCTGCGATGTCGTGCATGCGGATATGGCTTTGGTGAAGAGGTTGTGGGGTTGGGGGTTTTGGGAGATGAGGTATTCGGCGACGTGAGGTCCGACTAGGGAGATGGTTAAGACGGCGTCGCGGAAGACGTGGGGGCCTGGTTTGGAGAAGAGGCGGCGGAGTTGGTCGACGGTGGCCTTGCCGGTGGGGAGCATGGTGGCTCGGACGGTGATGGCGTCGGGAGGGTCGGAGAGAGGGGGTTGGTCGGAGGTGTGGGAGAGGTGTAGGGTGTATGATGCAGAAGAGAGTGGTGGAATTGTGGAGAAGTGTTTGTTGATGGAGAAGAGATGGGTTTGTGGTGGTTAGAGACACTGCCACTGACATGGTGTGCATGAGGTTTGTTAGCTTGAAGGAGGAGCTGCACTTTTGGCCTTTCAAGAACATCACCTCGACTTCCTTTGCTTCTGCTTTCACTAGCCTGTCCATCTTCAATCTGGTTGATTGATGGATTGATTCTGACTTTGAGCTTTAAAGGGTGTTGCTTGAACCAAGGTGATTGATTCTTTCTCTGTTTGTTTAGTCTATGGTTTTGTGAATTGATTACTAGACACTCATATGTTAATTAATATTTGTGTAGCATGTTTGTTGGTTGGGGTGTGACCGTGACGGGCAAGGTGGGAGACGTTGACCATGACTGCTTGAGAGAATGGAGAAGGGTGGAATAGTGCTGCGGCGATTTTGAATAGTTGAAGCATCTTTGGCCGCGACCCGAGACTCAAGAATGTTATTCTTATTCAATAGCATAAGACGCGGACAAGAGTTGCCTGATTCGAAAGAATTTGTTTGGCTGACTGATTTTCCAGTAAGATCTACTATTCTGGTTAAAAGTTTTATTCATTTTTTAATGACAACTTCAATTTCAGTAAAAATTTAGATTGGAAATATTTTTAGGAAAAGCCTCAGACAAATTGAGATCAATTTAGTTTGTCATTATTAGTAGGTCTCTGAGGATCATCGGTCTGAGTTTCAACGAGTCGCTCAATATCATCGTTGCTGTGTCTAAATGGGTCACTCGATATCATTGTCGACGTACTTTTGCAAACTAGATAAACTTTTGATACATCGTTTCTTATTAAACTGACCACTTAGATAGTGGCCCTCGGATACCTAGGGTGTGTAAGGCAACCCGCATTAGAAACCAAGCATATCCAGTGTGCGGGTTCTAGCACCTAAAAGGTTACTTATTCATCATCTATAAATGAAAAAGGGAATTTAGCATATATTAGAATTGATTTCGCTTATTTGTTACGCAATAATTCAAATGATCAAGTACCAGACTAAGAACCAAAAGTCATTATTTAAGTGTTTATTTACTAACAAATATATTTTCTATTATTTAATCTTACTATCGGATATCTTAAAGCCTGTAAATCCATATTAATATCGAAGAAAATACTTATTCTAACACTCAACTATTTATTATTATTATTATTATTATTATTATTATTACTATTACTTTAATATCTTAATGATTGAGCATGTGAGAGTAATCTGCAGGAAGACCTTTTTCGTCAACTAATCAAAGCTTATTCTCAAGGAGTTTACGAGTTTGGAAAGGAGACTTCATTCTTTCCACACCTCGTTTATAGTGATGCTTCTCTTTCTGATAAGAACGCAATTCATTATGAATGGTCTAGTTTGTAGTCCCCCAACAACTTTGAACTAGAATATTTTAGAGCCCACTATAGGATATGTAAAACTGTTCCTACTTCTGCAAATTCAGACAATGAGGAATCAAAGAAACACCACTCCGTTGGAGAATGATAGCGAGACTCCCACCTTGTAGCGAGTCATGGCTGCCATGAATGGCCTAAAATAATAGAATGAAGAAGCAAAACAAAGAGCAGAGGCAGCCCGACAAGTAGAAGAAGTACTCCTTAGGGAAGTAGAGGAAACTCGCCTCCGTGTAAAAGAAGCTTTGAAGGTTCATGAGCAACCGGTCACACCTGCATAAGCTGCTCAAAGCCAAGGTGGTGGCATCAATGTTTTGGCAAACAAAGAAATCACATCTAGTCTTTACACCAGTAAGGTGACCTCGCTTTAATACTCTGGTCCAAATATTTACTATGGATATTGAGTCATCTAATTCAAGTAGTCGAAAATCTTTGTTCATTATTGCATCTACCATTTTTATGTTACTTTTAATTTATAGTTTTCAATGCGCCCCTCGGTCTATGTTGAGAGGAAAATTAGTAAAGTCAACTGAGCTTGCCTTTATTGATTTTCATCTCTAACATAGACCAAGTGACGATACTAAAAATTAGAACTGACAAAATGAAATATGTTATAATTAATGAAGATTTTGGACACTAATCTTGACAACATGCTTGAAGGCAAACCAATGTCCATAGTTTCAAAGCCTTCAAATATTTGAACAAAGAAATCGCATATGGTGTTTCCACCTTGGATGACAACCTGCTTTGATAGTTTGGTTTATATATCAAAGCGGATGTTGGCTTCAAACGATGGATATTGGGTCATTTAATTCGAGTAGGTTGTTGAGTCTGGTGTCCAAAATCTTCATTAATTATAGCATATTACATTTGTCAGTTTTAGTTTTTAGTTTACAATGCCGCCCTTGGGTCTATGTTGAGTAGAAACAGTTTTACCAACCCCACTAATAGGATCCTGGAAATGGATTCTTCAAATAGAGAAGAGCTTGAAGAAGCTTCATAGGATGTGACTCCTTAAGCCATAAAGGAGGTCATACAAATCACCCTTGAGATAAAATTCAATTTTGAGCATTGAACAACTTCTTGTGTTTTCTTGAGAGTGTAGCTTGCTTGGTTGAGTTTTCTTAAGTGTATCTCCTTCTCTTGTCTTCTTGGAGCTTTAAAGAAGAGTGTAGGAGACCTCCAAGGGTTCTAGCCAACCTCCATAGGTTGTGTACATTTCGTAAGGTAATCAATCATCACCATATCTTATCCTTATTCCATTTACTTTTGTCATCTTTTCTATCATCCATTGTCTTTACTCATTCCATTTCTTGCATATTATCTTGTATCTTACTAAGCTTTCATCTCTTATCTCCACCACCTAAAGCTTATCAAGAACAACTCATAACACCCAATTGAGGCAGTGTGTATGCTCAGAAAAATTGTGACCATATCACTCGATCATGCATTAGTTTCCTGGGTTCAATGGTCTGTGTTCGAATGGGTCATTTAATACCATTGTATGTGTACATTTACAAACTAAACAACTCCTGATAAATAAAAAACGTTTCTTGTTATATTAGACCGCCTCGATCGTAGGCCCAGTGTCAAGCAACTATCTTCGAAACCAAACATATTGAATGTGCAAGTTCCGTTACCCAAAAAATTGATTAGAGCAATAACGGTCCCCACATCTATAAATAAAGCGGAAATTAACATAGTAACTCAACTCATTCGAAATGCTCTAGTTTGAAGTCTCCAATGACTTTGGACTATAAAACATTTTGCTCCTACCGTGGGGTAGATAAAATTGTTCCTAGTGTGATCTCAAACTGAGAAGAGCAAGAAGAACCTGAGTCACCATAAGGAGGAGTCACTACAAGGGCTCAAGAGAAAATAATCAAGGAACAAGAGCTTATAAAGAACTTTCAAAAGTGTGAAGGAAGACATATAAGGAGAACGTACAAGAAGCTTGAAGAAGACATTAGGAATATAAATAATTTTTGAATCTGCTTGTAAATAAAAATATAGATGTAATAGTATCTTTCTTTAGAATAGAAATAAAAGACAAGTAGTTTGGCTACAAGGATAGTATACAAAAACAAGGACCTTGGTTGGCAACTTAGGGAAACCAACCAAGCAAACTTATAGTGGCGTGTTCTTCATTCCTTTTCTCCTCCATGTTTGCGTGTTCTTTTTCTCTTTTTGTGCCAAAGAATCAAACTTTCCCACTTATATAACGACTTGGTTAAATTCGTGTCCAATGGCAAGATTCTAGGAACTTGTATGTGTTTAGTTTTCAATTCCAATTTCTATATTGAATTGCTGAGAATATTGTTCATTGTTTCCTCGGAGAATTTATTTGTTCTTGAGTTCCTAAACTCAAACTACATTGTCAAGACCCACAAGACCATCCAAGTTCATTCAATACATTTCAACGAATTAAATCACTTGTTCTTGGTTGCTATGGAATAATTCATCAAGGAGCTTCCATTTCAATCGGTTAGTTTTGTTAAATTTCATGTTTCTAATACTTTTATCGATTGGTTTGATGTCTATACTCATTTTGTTGTGAGTTCTTGTACAATCATTATTTTGATTGATCCTACTTATCGTGTTCATACTCTGAACCCTATCAGTTCCTACTTCTACAAATTCAAACAATGAGGAATCAAAGAAATGTCACTTGGTTTTGCTAATCCCTCCCTCAACATAGACTGAGCGACGACATTGTAAAATAAGAATTAAAACTGTCATTGTAATTAAGGAAGATTTTAGACACCAAGCCTGACAACTCACTCGAATTAGATGATCCAATGTCCACAGTTTCGAGCCAATATTCCCTCAAATTAGAGTATCCAAACAGGGCTCTCATCAAGTGTAAAGACCAAGTGCGATTTCTTAGTTTGCCAAAACAGTTATGCCTTTGTGTTGGATTTCTGAGATCTGCTATGACTTTACACCAATTATCAAATGAAACTCATACCTATAGGAAATCTGATCAATCAGATAATGTAACTATTTTAATCTGAGTTGTTGTCAAATTTATATTTCTCACACGTCTAATTGTTCTTGGTGTATTATCCTAACATTAATTAGGAGTCCGTCAAAGGGGTACTATACGAATTATATGTCCAACAAAATAGCAACTAAGTGGACATTCCATAGATCAATCTCACTCAATACAGTGGATGTTGGGTTTTCAACAAACACTCAGTAAGACAACTATAATTTTCATTTTTTGTGCAAAAGACAACATCCTGACCTGAAAACCTTGAGTGAGTACAATAGGATTTTGATGTGGTCTAAGATGAACACTCCTATTTTCATTTCATATACAACATGGTGATTCTTCCAAGTCACCTTTGTTACGTGCCATTGAGTTAGCTTCAAGTGGGACTCCACAATACTTTATACATTTGTGTGACAAACACCCGTATAATGCAACAACAACAAGGTCAAACAAATCGAAAGGTTTGGGTGTACCTAGGATTGACTTTTAGAGACAATACGAAAATGTTTGGCGAAGTAAAAAACGATAAAAGAAACAAGTAGCAACCCTTTTGTAGAAGTGAAGTATTCTCTTTTTTTGCAAAGTTCGGACCTCAAGTTGTTTCTCGTGCCTTAAACCTCTCCAAACATTACAAAATATTTGCAAATCAAAGTTTGCAATATGTACAAACACTGTAAAAGCCTTTTAAGTGAACAATGTGACATTTTCTTCCCCATCACGCCCCAACTAATGACCTGTATCCTGTTATGGTGAATGTTCTAGAGGTATTCTCTCACCATTTCGCTCCACAGATTCCAACTAGGTTAGTTGGAGCCTATCCAGTAATTCGTCACCTTTGCTCGAGACTGAGGGGTTGTTTACTTACATCGAGGAAACCTCTTAGACAAATTCCACCTAGGTAGTCAAAAGCTTTTCCAATCTCTTCGTAGCCTGGGCTCAAGATTAAGGGTTTGTAAAACCTTAGACAAATTGTGACTAGGTTAGTCGACGCCAGTTGATTATGAGTCTGTCTTTTAGGTTCATCGTCTGAACGAGTCACTCAATACCAACCTTTACAAACTAAATAAACTCTTGATAAATTGGAAATTTTTCTATTAAATTGGATCACCTAGATTTTGGACCCCGAATAGTTAGGGGGTGAGGCAGCTATCTTGGAAACCACACACACATTGAACATGCAAATTCCAAATTCCACTACCTAAAAAATTGCTTAGATACCATCATCAACAAATAAAGGGAAATTTAATATAATAACTAGTTGTACTGGCAGGTATTTGGTCTTTACAAGGGAAAATCACATGGAATTGAAGGATCCCAAAATATCTCTCACCATCAAGCAAATCTTTATTTACTATTAAATGCTAATAACGGAGTGAATAGGGACTATTAATGAGGATCTTATTCTTGTGATCATTTTAATAATATTTTATTAAGACAAGAAAATCAATATAATAAAAACAATGATTGAATTAAGGAGATAAGAGGGGAATTAGGAGTGACAAATTCCTTATTATTGTGACTTAATTACACACGAGAGAAGCAAACTTCGTTAAAAATAGGAGATTCTAGACTCAAGAAGTTCAAGACACTAATATCGAATGTTCTATGTTAAATTATCTCCTAAGTTCTTAGCTAGATCAAAAGTTAGCCAGCGAATTTGATCTAGAACACATTCAGTTTTTCAAAACGTTGGGCATGGATGAGGAAGAGAAAATAAACCTCTTAGCACTCCTCTGAAAGTGAAAACAGGGCATCCCGGGTAAACCGTCAAACTATATTCTCTCCTGATACAGTTTTTGGCCGTATCTGAAGGCGACTACCTTAATAGAATAATGCAGTGGTTGCAACCTTAAGGATTTTTTTTTTAAATCTTTTAAATGCAATGACGTCATTCTCAGCAGCCATGTGTCAATTCTTTTTTATCATATAGGAAGATATTAAAAAACAGTGAATCAATGGAATATGCGAGAATTTCCTCCGACGTGATGCAAGTTTTTATTTTATTGCCACCTGCGCAGCTGACATGAGAATAATTGGGTCTGAAAAATGCATTCCCACGAATATTACCAAGTGTGCAAGGCATTTCTTTTAAGCAGTTGACCCGGCAATCCAAAGGTTCATTTCTATTTTGATGACCATCTTATTAATCTTTCTTTCTGTTGATTAAATATAATATTGGAAATGCCAAAGCTGATATGTCTGTTGATTATTTATTTTATTTATTTCTTTAGCACTTTTTTTTTTTTTTT
>Ga0123340_1006827_pt1 | contig 10886 bp, 4 predicted proteins | sample SirMexnodulemix_FD_89961 | JGI IMG/M metagenome (GOLD analysis project Ga0123340, IMG submission 89961) | Root nodule microbial communities of legume samples collected from Mexico - Siratro Mexico nodule mix | ecosystem: Host-associated > Plants > Roots > Nodule | place: Mexico: Nepantla... | reverse complement strand
TTTATCATTGAGATTCAGAAAAGGTTTTCTATTAACTAAACTGTTTTCAGTGTTTTAAATTGACAAAAATCTTTTAAAGTTCAATTCACCCCCCCTCTTGAACTCAGCCAAATATATTTTCACAAACATTACAAACCTAAAACCCTTACAAAAATCATTCCTTTTCTATCAACAACCATGAAGAACATTGTAAATCACACAAAGGACCAGACTTTACTTCAACCACCAATGAAAATCAAACCCTAAATGCAAAAACGTTTTATATTCCAGCAACGACAAAGAACAGAACACCAAAAAGACTTCCTTGTTTATCAAAAAGCATATAAAAACATAAACTTTACTTGGAAATCAAATGACAAACAAACAAAAACATCATTTTTCATGAAAAATCACTTAAAACACTTGCAAAAAACTTTCTTTTCTCCACCAAGAACCAAGAACGATAATGTAAATGACATAAAAGAACAAACTTTACTTCAAAACCAACAGAAATCAAACCCTAAACGCAAAAACCTTTTCAGATCCAGAACAGAACAATGAAACGATCAAAAAGACTTCCTTTTCCATCAAAAATCGCATAAAAACCAAAACTTTGCACGCAAATCATTCAACAAACAAAAAAAAAACATCCTTTTGAATGAGCAATCACTTAAAAGAGCAACCTTTACACATTTTTCAAACGAAAACCAAATAAAAAACGAACCTTTTGCTAAGAAATATGTGTTGCAGAAAGCGACCTGAGCGAAAGCGAGAGTGAATGAGAGCGACAGGCACAGAGCGAGAGTGGAGAGGAGGCTGAGAGTGAACGATACTGAGAAAGTGCGAGACTGAAACGAGACAGAGATTAAGACGAGACAGACCACTGATAGAGCTTTCGAATGAGAGGAGGCGGAAGACTTTAGGGCTTATGAGAGGAGGCGGAAGACTTTAGGACTTATGAGAGGAGGCGAATCGCTGAGAGGCTTTTGGGATTATGAGAGGAGGTGAAAGATTCTGAGAGCGGGAGACTGAGAGATTAGGAAACATATGGAAAGCTTTTAAGATTCTAAAGCTTTTGGAAGACTGCCACACTGACTTAACACGTTAATTTAAAATAATATTATTTTTCACCATAGAGGTGGAGAAAGAATGAAGCTCACCCCGTGAATGTCATGGGACGACTTCTTCCTGAACGTCCAAGCTTTCTTCGACCACCTCCACATATTTTAAAATTTTTCAAAGTGTCATTGTCAAACCATTTTAACCTTTTAAATCTTATGTTCTCCTAAATCCAACTTCCACCTTTATTATCTCTCACATCCATTTACTGTTTCCCATTCATTTTGTTGCTGCCATGGCATTGTCCGCTGTCATATCAACTGTGTGAGATAAAGGGTGATTTATTGAAAATTTAGGAGATAATTCTAGGTGGGATTTTCTTTTTGAGAAAAAACATTTTCAAAACTTATTCTAGATTCAAAAGATAAAAACATTTTGGAATGACATGTGAAAGTCATTTTATGTTTTCAGAATAGAATATTTCAGAAATATTTTTCCAAAATTCAATTAACTTCCAAAATAGTTTGTTTGGGGACGTGTTGAATGATTTTTCTGTTTCGGAATCCATTAAACACGTTTCTAGAGGTAATTGTTTTTTTAAAAGACACTTCCAGACTGACGTATTTCGAAAACATAAATTTAAATCAAAACAGTTTTCGAAAAACATATTTTAAAGATATTTCGAATCTTAGATTCTAAAGTATAATTTCAACACATCTCACCAAATTTATGTCAGACTATCGTACGTTTCTCTACCGCCACCACTGTTCCGCCACTGCTCTACTGCTGCCAATGACACCAAGCTACTGCAACAACTACATCACCCCGCCGCAACAATCACCTTCAGCTTCTTAACTCACCTCCATCCTCACTATTACATTGGTTTAACAAATATACAGAGGCAGAGCTATCTTTACAAACGGGACATTTTGGGAATTTTTAAAAATTTGGAAATGTCCGAAAAAAACTTGGAGATACAGGAAGAAGCAGTTTGTGAAAGATCACGTATCTTTTTTTTATTTCTTCCCCTACTCTATGTTTTTTATGTGAAAAAGAAAAAGTTCTAAAATGCTTATATTATAGATTTTTTTTCATTGTGAAAATAATGTTGATGTGTTTAGGGAGAACAGAAGAAAAGAGAAAAAAACTTTAAAAGATTACAATTGTATTGTTTCTAATATATTTCTATTCATTTCTCTATCTCGTCGTTTCATTACTGTATCTCTTAAATTAAACACTTTTAATTTCAAGTTTATTTCTTATCTATTTCCGTTTTACCTTCTTACTCGTCTAATATATTTATCTATATTCTACCCAACAAGGCATGAGACTTTGGTTAAGATATTGATGACAGGTGAGTGTGTAGGAGGGAAAGGAAATATTACCTAAGTTAAAATAGACAATGGTGACCATATCTTAGTCAAAGGAAAGGAGACAATTACAATCTCTAGTTGTACAATCACAACTTGTTTTTTATTTTCTTCATGAAATTAAACAAAATTTATTAAGTTTCATTCAACTTATTAAACAGGAATTTAAAGTTGTCTTTAAAAACAAATATTGCTTGACCGAAGATGAAACTACCAAGAAATCTTATAGGTGAAAATGAAAGGGAAAAATTTTGCTCTAAATCATTGGAGGAGGAGCAATTGTTTTCTCACTCAAGCAAATGACACAAGAGGATTAGGCATTATCATCATCTAGGGGTGTTGCAGTTGAGTGAAAAAAGGTTGACACTTGATGTATCTAAGCTTGAAGATCAAATTTTCAATTGCTAAGGCCGTTAATTTAGCAAGCAAAACAGAATATCTTTTCCAAAGACAACATGAAGAGCATCAAGAAAGTTGCAATCAATTCATACAGATGTTGCATAGCCTCAAAGAATACCTTCATTAAAGGAAAACAGCTCAAGCCTTCTGAAGATATTCAAGAAAGAGATGATGATGGGGTTTGAGATGACCAAACTCAGTTTAATAACTCCTTTCTTGTTGGAATATAAATCAAACAAGCAGAACGTAAAGTCTTCGCCAACATAAATATGCCAAGGAAATTTTGGCCTCGTCATGAAGCCCTATTTACTTTTTCAATGCTCTCTGGTCTCGATGAAAAAAAACAAAAAAGATTTCAGGTTCAGCAGCTTCTGTGGATCCAGGTCACAAAAACACCCTCCTAACAGTTCTTGCAGCAGCACGCGATATTAACTGTCTAACCAAGTTCGCTGGCAATTGAAGCAATTGCTGCTGGGATTCCGGTGGGAGCTGGCAACGATAAAATGTATATTGAAGAAATGGTTAGTTTGTTTCAGATTAAAAAGAAGTAATTCTAATATAAATAATCTAATGATTATTTTTTAGATTTTAAAAAAGCAGAAGTTGATTCATGTTTGTTCACAATAACAGATTTTGAAAAGTTATGAAATTACTTTTGATTATAACCAAATTTATGATTCTTTTCCGTTCCCGTTATTTTGAAAAACTACAACACATAAAAAACTAGAAAAAATCAATATTTTTTAAAATGAAGTGATAATTTGACGAAGAAAACCTTAAACACGGCTAATATTAAGGTGCAAAATTGCTTGACCTGTGACTTGTCCCAGTTAATGAAAAAATGGTTAGGTTTACCTCGAGAATGATAGAAAGAACAGGAAGAATGTCTTGACCGGATTCAACTTGACTTAAGACTGAAGAAAGCTCCTCCATGTACAGTATTTGATTCTTGTCAGGACTGGCCTGTCTGCTTTTCTACATGTCAATCAAAAAAGTACAAAAAACATTTACAAGATAAACAACACAGTAAAATGATTATCCATTTAGCATTCCAAGTTTAATATATTGCTGCAAAATCAACTTGCATAGTCAAGTATAATAGAACAAGTAAAAACCAAAACAGATCCTCATATTGCAATTTACAAACCAACAAGAAAACTCAATTCTGAAATTATGTTCGGAATTATGATGGTATGAAACAGGGCATTATTATCCTTGGTATAATGTAACAAGTTGCCTTTACAACTTCCTCAGTGCATGTAAAATGAAAATAGGAAAGCATCAGGTCTCTTTGTAGATTAGTTTAACACATCTACGGAAACCATTAGTCGTGAGGATAACCATGCCTACTAAAAAGTGTACTACCCAGAATTCGGCTGCCAACTACTTGGGCAAAGAGTACAGTCATAGTGCACGATCGAGCTCTTTCACATTCAATCATCGGTTATTCAATTTTTCACATTCAATCATCAATTATGAATCATTGTAGATCCATAATTTCCGTCAAATACAATTTCTCTCGTGATCTTAGCATAGCTAAATGATTTGAAGATGAAGAAACGAATATCTCTATTAGTTATAACTTCCTAGTCACAAGCACTCAATCCAACACTCTAAATTTAATGTTGTAGCACTTTACTCTGATTGAGTTTGCCAAGCCAATGGTTAAGGAATTAAAAGTGAAAATTTTAAATATTGTCAACATTTAACATAATTATTAAATCCTAACACAATTTTTTAACAAAATCTATATTTATGTCTACTAGTCATTGTCTTTAAAGGGCAGTCGATAGTAAAAGACCAGTATTTTTATAATTAAGATTTTAATTTGAAATAGATTTTGGTATAGTGGCAAAAGAAGGCTTGGTTGTTGTGCTTTTTATCTTTTACACATTTTTTGTTTGTAGGGAAGACAATTAGTTTCTAGATTTGGTATGATGTAATGTGGTAGGAAGCCCAAAGGGTTTTGACATGAGACATACTGAGGTCCTTGCTTCCTAAGTTTAAAACTTCAGGTAAAATGTCAAGTGGACCTCAATGAAATAATACATGATTATAAAATGATAGATATAGTTCTCTTTAAATAAAATAAAAGTCTTACTGTATGGAGCTCTTTTCTTCTAGCTCCCAACAGCAATAGCATAAGTCGTTGGAAGGTTCTTAAGTTGGTTATATCTTCATCAGTCAATATAGGGGAATAAAAGAGACCACTGAAGGGAACTCTGGCAGCAGCTGTCTCCAAGGTTGCTAGCCCAAGTGCATCTAAACCCTGAATATGGGTTTAAAAGCAAATTAGAAAACTTGCAGTAGAGGTGAAAAATAGAAATAAGAATAAAGGATCTAATGATTTAAAAAAGATTAAACTGATCACCTGCATTTTTTTCACCTAAAATATATGAAGAGACAAATTTAACCTTTTGCTAACTTGACAAACTGATAAAAACCATGATCAGATGGTATTAAACCATGATTGTTGTTTCTTTTCAACAACATAGACAACATATTGATAAACTAAAAGTAAAGCAACAAATACAAGAACAAAACATAAAGTTCAATGCTGTAGTTGAATTTCTATTTGACTTCAACATGTTCATAGAAACCTTACAATTACAACAAAAAATATTATCCCTCTAGGTGAGGTCAGCTACATTGGACGCTATTTGACATGCTTAAAACCAAAGCCTCATACAAATCCTATAATAGAAAATTAATACTTCAACTGTCATTAGGTGAGTTCAGTGACACCGTGATATGGACATTGATAGTAATATGTCGTGTATCTTTAAAATAATCACGGAATGCAGGAGTTTGCAATCAAATAAGCAAATGATAATAGTAATGATTAAATACCCTATAAAATCATCAATCAATTTTGACACTGCATATCCAATGTTTCATATACCTCACTGCTATTTAGTGCTGATAAAAAAAAAAAAAAAACTTACTTTAGCAAACTCTTGAACAATTATTTCCCTCACAAATTCACCCTGCATAGATTTTTGCAAAATCCAATTTAGTGGGGAAAAGTTAGAGTTGGCCAAAAATAAAATGCTAATCCATAATGAACAATATGTACCTTTTCTGTCAGTGTAAAAGAAAGAATTTCCTTCATAACCATTCTCGAATCAGTGCCTTCAGTTTGTTTTACTATGGCCTTTTCTGTTTTGGCACGGAGAGACTGTCATGAAACTATATCAGGATAGTTTGAACAAATAAAATTCACCAAGAAACAAGATGCAGGAATATATTGCCGAAAATGCACAAGGTACCTTGAAGCATTCAGTGAATACAAATATCTATCTAATATAGCTTGATTTAACTCAGTCGGATGATTCTAAATTGGACAAAACTTTCCCATATTACATTTTTAATTAAATGCCAGAACCAACACTGTGTAATACTAAATTGGAAAAAAATTACAAAGTTAATAGGAAAGTTTCAATATATAATCTTTGTAATTCTTAAATCCTCAGAAAAAACAACTAGAAGGACAGCTTAGCAGATTTCCCAAAAACCTAATGATAACAATCAAGTACTTTCTTTAAACAGACCAGTGAATGGATTAAAATCCAGCTCCAAGATCAGAACTAAAAAATATAATTTAAATAGGATCATTTCAATTAACTAATGACCCATACAATTAATCAATGTCCCATATAGTTTTTAAACAGGTTTATTAAACTGATTCTGGAAATAACTAATAATAAAAGTTTGACTTCATACCAAAAATAGTAAAAAAAAGAGTAAAGAAAATTAAGATAATTTTACCTCTGTCAGCAAAGACTCTAGACGATCTATTCTAAAAACTCCATCCTGGAAAAATGATTATAATCAAAATTATGTGAAAAATGTTTAGAAAATATTCCAACACTAATTATGGCAACGAGAATCAAAATCGTATGTGTTGATCGTCAAGATGTCAGGTGAGGTACCATAGAGAAATCTTGGACTTCACTCTTATATGTTTACCTTATAAAGAAGATTCTCCAAAGAAGATTTGAGCTGAGGAGAGCTATCAGTAAGTACTTTTCGGGCAATCCATGGGTAAGTACTACCCAAAACTTTGTACTCAGGGTTAAAGCTGATTGCAATTCCTTCCAGTACAGCAAGGCTGAAGACAAAAATTATTGTTTAGAATTTTGAACAGACATTATTGGTTGTTCAACCTGTGGAAAGGACTACCTTCTAATGACAAGTGAGAAGTATGAAGGTATCCTAAATTTGAATTTATACCTGGAAAAAAAGAGAACAAAAAAAAATTACAGTTTGTCAAAATGAAATATAGAGTAGACAACCAACATCGGGAAGACAAAAGCAGCAGGGAATAAAAATGACATTATTTAATATACAGAGCATGTACAAGTGGTATAGGTAAAGGAGAAGTTATAGCTACATGGGGTGACAGTTATAACTGTCAGTTATAACCACCTAACTGAAAGGATAACTCACTGCTAAAAGAATAGATTTAAACAAAAAAAAACAAAAAAAAATTAGAGGGAGTTGATATCCTCTTTTATTCTCCTATAGTAATGAATTATGGTTTTCTGAATTCAAAATATTTATAATTTAGTGCACTGCATCAGCATGGCATGTTGGATTTGAGTTAAAAAAAAATTGTTGAAGCCATAATTTGCAATTTGAAATAAGTATTGGCCATAAATATCCCTTTTACAGTCAACCTTGCAATCTAGATGATATTTGTTAGAATATTGAAAATAAGTGTTAGTGTTTGAGGTTTTATGAATATAAAACTGTAACATCATAATATCAAGAGAATATTGTCTTTCTCTTAGAATTTGGGTTGAACATCTAAATAAATCTCAAAAAACAGAAAACTGACTTATAGAGTGACAAACATCAAAGCTTTTATCTACTTCTTGCTCCTCCAAGAAGTGGGTCTTCTATCTAATGGTGATCCAACCCAATCAACATCAAAATGACAAACAAATTTGGAATTGACTTTATCTGCATATATTAAACCACAACTTGGTGCATTATTGATGTATTGAAGGATGTGTATCAAAACATTCCAATGACTAACACATGGAGCCTTTAAGAATTGGTTAAGCACACTAACTGCATATGTGATGTTTGGTCTAGAGACAATGAGGTAATTAAGTCTGGCTATTAGACAACAATATCTTTTAGAGTCTTTCAATGGCTTCCTTTAGGGAAGAAATAAGCTTCAAATTAGGATCCATAGGACTATCGATGGGGCAACAATGAACCATACCAGTCTCAATCAAAATGTCTAAAGCATACATCTGGTAAAATGTATAACCAAATTCAAAACCATATATCTGTGTGCATCTTTGACAAGTATTATTACTTTAATACAGTCAAATTGACCACTGGGCCCAACTTTGATGACATAGTTGCAACCAATTATCTTCTTTCTAGCCGGATGAGAAATAAGTTCCCGTGGTTTTGGTCAAGATCCTTCACTTTAACAATCATGGTTTGTCACCATCCAAGATGGTTAAGTGTTTCATATACATTTTTAGAGATGTAGAAAAGGCAAGAAGATAGTCTATGATAGTTTAAAAAATTATAAATAGGATGAGGATTTCATGTAAAGAGAGTAACTTTTCGAAGAGCTGAGTCAGCCAAGATCTTCATTCTCAAGAGTTGTGGTAAAGGTAGATGGTAATGGAAGACTTGGAAAAAAGGACTAACTTGGTAACATTGGACCAATCTTGTGTTTTGTGTTGACAAGTGATCAAAGGAGGGGATGATGGTTCAGGAGGAATCAACAGAGGCAAGGAACCTTGAGAAGTAATTTGATTTGAAGTGTCATGAGGAGAAAGAGACAATGGTTGAACAAATGCGAGATACATGAAATAAAGGTTCATTAGGAAATAGGATAGAATAGGGAATGTGATTCAAGAGAGGAAGAGGGCATTTTATTTGAGGCAACATGCAATAAAAATAGCATCATCCTAAATGATGAGCAAGCACATTAGCACAAAGCAATATGGTATGAGTAATTTCAACTAAGTGTTTGTCTTTTCTTTCTACTATACCATTCTGATGAGGTGCATGAGGACAAGTGCACTAATAGAAAAAGCCAAAAAAAAATTACTCTTTGGCATTATTACGCCTCAAAGTTTTGATAATTTCACCAAATTGAGTTTTTATGTCATTAAGGAAAGATACACAATAGCTTAGATCAATCTTTCATTAAATAAACTCAAGTACAATGAGAATACTCATCAATGAATGTAACAAAATATCAAAACCCAAAAGAGGTGACTTGGCTTGGTCCCAAAATGTCAAAATGAAATATAGAAAAATAGTTTGGAAAAGAAGATCTAAGATGTTTCCTTAGTTGACATGACTAGCTTTAAGACATTAAGTTTATTATGTTGAGGAACAATTTTCTTCAACTTTGATAAGTGTGGATGACCCAAGCCATCATGCAAAACTTTCGGAGATAAGATGCAAAATGGACACCTAAGATTTGATTCCAAGATAGTAGAGTCCACTAGCAAATCCTCCACAAATCATTCCACCAGTAATATGAACCTATATAACAAAAGAATTGACTTCAAAGGTTATGGAACAATTGAATGACTAAGTTCATTGACTTAGAGGAATGACATTAAAAGGACAAGTAGGGACAAGGACAAAATTTAGATTCAAAGAAGAATGGAAACTTAACAACTCCTTGGAAAACAACTTTGGAACCATTGTTTAAAGTGACAAAATGAGGAACTCTTAAGGAAGAAAGAGAGTCCAAGAGAGAGAGAGAGAATTAGTTAAGAGGTGGCACACATTACTGCGTTTGCAGAAAGAATTCTGTTAGCATATTTTCTTTTACAGCATGCTTTAATAGGACATTAGGGGAATGAGAAAAGGCAGAAAAGAATATTGTACAAGGGTGGTTAGGAGAGTGTCTCTCCCGATAGGAGTCATAGACTCTTGTTTATGTTTTTTATTGGGTGCAATAACTCTGGTAGATCCTCTTTTTCATCAAATAATACAGTTGCAGTGTAATCCTTGTTGGTGTTTCCATCAAATCGCATAATTCAAAAAATACAAGGACGAAAACCACCAACTTTAAAATGTAGGGACCAAAACCAACTTTGACCCAATCTTAAGAGATCTAAAACACATTTTACCCTATGTTCATTTACCCTAGAATAGGATGAGTATATAATTTCTCTTTGCTCTAATTGTTTTAGGGCCCTCTCTTGTTTGGTGCACCATTCATTAATGTCTTTAATCTTTATGCCCCTGGACATCTAAATCATGAGATTTTAATCAAGAGAAAATGTTAAATATAATTTGTTTCTCTTTTTCTCTTTATGCCCCTCTATTTCGCTGTAGTCTTGTTTCCAAAGCATTTAACTTCATCTATTATCTCGTAGTTGGTCCCAACAATGGGTAAAGGAGGAGGTTGTTATGCCATCAATAACCAACATTAAACTTATCAAAATTCACAAACATGAATCATGTTTTCAAAACATTTCCAAAATTTTTATAACATATGAATATAATAAATCAGCAATATGACTTTGGCGTTCTGCAGCACATAGTCTTGTAAGATATACAGACCTTCCATATTGTATTTCTCAGAATTTAGATGGAATAATATATTATCTCATATTAAATTATGAGGTCATTGGACCTATATATATATATGAGCCTGCTAGCTATTTTAGGAAATATTAGCAACTGATCCTAAGGAGACAAATCCCTATAATTGTGGGATTGCCCTTAAATACATAATCCTAATATTAATATAAAGATACTGCTGTGATACAGAATAAAATTACATCAAAGATAAAATATAAAACTTCCTAAAATATAAAAGTAACGTGATTTTGACACTCCCCCTCAAGCTGGTGAGTAGGTGTTCTCCATTCCTAACTTGGATATAATTCTTTCAAAGTTGATGCCATTCAATCCTTTGGTGAGTATGTCTGCAAGTTGACTCTGAGTAGAAACATATGAGGTGCAAATCAAGCCACTATCCAGCTTCTCCTTAATAAAATGTCTGTCTACCTCGATATGTTTAGTTCTATCATGCTGGACTGGGTTATGGGCTATGCTAATTGCAGATTTATTGTCACAATA
>Ga0123340_1006826_pt1 | contig 10887 bp, 2 predicted proteins | sample SirMexnodulemix_FD_89961 | JGI IMG/M metagenome (GOLD analysis project Ga0123340, IMG submission 89961) | Root nodule microbial communities of legume samples collected from Mexico - Siratro Mexico nodule mix | ecosystem: Host-associated > Plants > Roots > Nodule | place: Mexico: Nepantla... | reverse complement strand
TATTAATATTGTATATAAGTCATTAGAATGAATAAGTAAATTTTATTATAAATATCATTAATGTGAGTAATTTAATTAGTTAGGACCATTACATATAATTAAATTTATGAATGATTTAAATGTTAATATTAAAATAATAATCAAAATAAATGTAAGTGTAGTTTATTATTAATATGTAATTGAAATATCAATCTAACTATTGTGTTAATTCTAAATTTTTTTAAAGATAGATATAGATTTGTTATTGTCCTTAATGTTGTTTTTATTTATTATGTTGTTGTTGTCATTATCATTATCTTTTGTTGTCTTTATCTTTGTTTGTTGTGGTTGTTGTTATAGTTGTTGTTGTTATTGTTATGATCATTGTAATTGTTGTTGTTATTGTTGATGTGGTTGTTATTGTTGTTGTTGTCATTGTGATAATTGTTTTCATCCTTATTGTTCTTGTTGTTATTATTATAGTTGTTTTTGTTGTCATTAATTCATAATACAAATTTATATTTTAGATATACATTTCAAAATAAAATAAATATTATAAAATATATTCTGGTAGAATCCAAAATATTCTTTTTCAAAATGTATATTAAGGGTAACAATTTGTGTGGCATTGAGGAACAACAATCTTACATCAATCTGAAGCATTATAATAGTTAATGCAACGAAAATAAACTTGCAAGAATCTATTAAAAGCAACACAATGATGACAAATCACTAAAATTACAAATAAAGATATCAAGATTTTAATATGAAAAATCCTCATAAGAGTAAAAACCGTAGGTTGTCTAAAAAAAATAATTTCATTAAGATCAAAAAAAAAAAATATATAAGTCTCAATAAAGTAAACAAAATGTGTTAATACATAGCCAAATAATCAAATAATAAAACTTATAAATAGAGAATAAAAAAAAATGAAAAGAATCCAAATATTAGGTACTGAGCAAACTAACCTCATATTAACTATCCAACCGTTAAGAAGGAAGAACTAAGTATTCTAGCCATTTGTCAAATTTTCAATTCAATTTAACAGTGAATAAATTTGCTATAGCGATTTTAATATTACCGCTATGTGAAAAATTAAGAATGACTTTTTTTCTTCTTCTAAAAATACTGGTCTTGTAGGTAATTCAAGACCTTTCTTTTTAAACTCCCAATCACTTTACACCCCTCTCCACTTAATTAAATGAGATATGAAGTAAACTTATCAATTTGACCCTTTCTCCATGTAGAAAGGAAGTTCAATACCCAATCCTCTAATGTGTTTGCCACTTCGCAGGTGGAGCAATGCACTCATGCAAACCTTGGTACATATACAATGGCTACAAAGCTAGGCGAGGACCCTTCCTCATTTTCAATTAAAATTATTATTTTTTATCTCATTCCTTATTTAAGAAAATATCTCATGATGCTACCCCTGATGTTCTAAGACTTGTACTAAACTGTGAGGCCGATTGGTTTTGAGTTGAGGAGAAACAGGGGATAGGAAGAAGATGGAGTGGTGAAGATAAGGGTAAACTAGACATTTCACCACCTCCATTGAGGTGCAGCTTTAAACCATGAGGGTGCATGATGCAATAGCCTTTTTATTGGTTCATCTCTTTTAAAAACCATGGTAACGCCAAGCCTCTCAAATTCATTTCCAAACTGTATCCGTTCTCTTACATGAATAGGATTCGTATGTTATTAGGTAACTTAGTTTTGGACTCTGCAATACTGGACCAAAAGTAATGATTTCTCAACGAGAAATGTTCGTCAAAATTATTAAAAATTATATTTTTTTAATTCCCGCTTTTTATTTATTAAATATCATTTATTATTTATAATTTTAAATAAATTTTAACAATAATAAAAAACATAATAAGAAAAACATGTTAAATAAAAATACCAGTAACACTCTAATACACTTTGTTTATTAGTTAAAATTTATTAAAAACTATAAAATCATGAGTGATTCTCACGCGTGATATTAATTAAACTGAATTTTATGATTTGGAATAAAATTCAGTTAATATTAAAAGTGTATAATAAAAGGTAAGTTACTCACATTTCTCATTAGAAATTGTTACTAGCTCTAATTTTTAATTAGCAAAGCGAGGGTGAAGAAAGTTTAGCAGCAAGTGACAGAGGTATTTACTGTGGGTAGCCATGTATGTTTAACTATTCTCAACGTACAAAAAAGAATAACTAAAAGAACAGATTCACAATATGTTATTTAACAAAGATTTGATCCATAAATATTTGTGTTTCTCATGACATATGAACAATGATGAAAACGCCTATGGGTGGACTGTATATATGTGACACTCATGCAATAGTACTCTACTCGCTGGAATTTGCTAGCCCAACCATTTTGAGCATATTGCGATCTTCCTTGAACCTCTCGAGAACAGTGCCTTTGACAGCATCATGTTTGTCTTGTGTTGCAACTTGAGTCACTCCCCAGCATTCTATTACTTCTGGCAATATACGATTAGTCTTAGAGAGACAAGGGCTACCAAACGTGGTACACGAAAATGTATGTCCCTGATCAAAGTTTGCTGATAGAAACAAACCAAAGTGATTGACCCGTCCCCCAAAACCAATGCCATTTGGAATGTCCTCTGAACTGAAGTTGATAGCACACTACAACACAATGCCATTTTCAAGAGTTAAATAAGAATATAAAAGGTCTTCAAAGTAAATTAGAAATTAGCTATCTAACTCAACTGAATAAAATCCAATGCAAAGTGTAGAGTGTGATCACTGTTCTGCCTGTGAAATGAATGGAATCTGTTCAAGCCTTTTACCAATCTTAATTTTACAGTTGATAAGTGAAACTCTTATAACAGTGTTATACAATTTTGCTCGTAAAACCTGGCTAACCACAGAGCTACCTTTCTGCTATAACACGTAAAAATTCGATCATGCTAACCTCCAACATACAAAAAAGTGGTTGAAAATTATAGGAAGCCCGAAACTCTCTATAAGGGCACCTTGCAGCTCTCGTTTTGCAAATTATTACTGTTCTAAGGTGAAATGATTTTAACAGAACTAGTCTTTCCAATATACTATCTACTACAGTGTGAAAGTCATGTACAATGTAGGACTTATTTCCCTTGTTCAAATTGTAGCACCAATGTTATTTAGAGTTTTATTAGATAATTTTCTAAACAAGTTATTATAGAAGAAGAAAACAAGAAGGTAAAATGAAATAAAAATTTCATAAGTTCAGCATAAATTATAATGCTTTTGGAGGAGTTAGATGAATGAACTCTCATAAAAATTCGACCGCATAAGTTGGTTTTAACTTATAAAATAAGTTTTTTTTTTTTTTACCTTCTTATTTTCTTTTCTTTTTAATATTTATTGAAAATTTTAACCATAAACAGAACCTTAATCAACTTTGTAAAAAAGACAGAGTTTAATAATGACAGTTCAACATATAAAAGGGGACGTTAAGACTAGCATTTTAGAATCTTGAATTGAAGTAGACAATAGTTACCCATTGTAGATTATTGTTTGCTCCAGTCGGTCTGAATATAGACGCCACTGGATTTAGTTGAAAAAGGTAACATTTCATGTCTCCATAAAAATCAGAATGTCGCTCCCATGGTTGAGAAGCATACCCTCCATATATATAACCCTCTTTGTCCTTAATAATTAACACAGTTGGGCCTGCATGCTTTCTGCAGTTAAAATTAAAAGTCAAATATGGATTTCAAATTTCCAATCCTACATAGTATTAGTTAGAGTAGCACAGAAACTGAAATGAATTTAACTGGAATTTTTAGCAGTAACAACCTCAGAAAACAAAAGAAGTCACTAAATTGACAAGCTATGCCTCTTTCTATTCAACCTTTTCGTAATAATAACAATTTAGTCTCAAGTTACTTCCACAAGCCTTTAACTTTGTATTGTAATAACAAAGCTCCCAACAAATATCAAAACCTATGCATAACTGTTGGCTTGTAAATCTAACAATAAGCCAAGTATAGTCCATTGGTAGTACCAAATGTTAGCAGTATTTTAGATATCTCAAATGAACACTTTTTTAGGAATATACTGCATTGAAAGCACTAAACGAACTAGCAGTATAATTGGCACACAAATCCTGCCACACTTCATAGGGTACTCAATATTTAAATATACTGGAGATGTAAAAAGAATGTGTCCACCCTGCAATCATCTTGTGTTCTGTTTCTTCTAGATCCACCCCCCTTGATTAATTAAAAGGTCAAGCCATTCACAATCCCCTCTGGCAAATTTCCACAATTTTGTTTTACGTGCAAAGTTGCTAGAAATCTACTAAACAGTAGGATGCTTCAAAGGCAAAAACGATATACTTACGAAATGTTGCCCAAGAATGTATTAAAACTAAGACCATTGACAGAACTATGATACAAAAGATTCCAATCTTCCAAGTCATGCTGAGAAAGTGCGCCTCCAATATGCCAAGCATATTCCTTTCTTAAAAGTAGAATGTTAGAATCAATAGCTGTTGAAGTTAATAGTTTAGGAATCTGAGAACCAGGCCGTCCTAGAAAAAAGAAAAGCATTGGAATAAGAAGTTATGCTAATCATATATGCAGAACTTTTCTCAAAACTAATTCAGTAGCATTTGATCTTAGAAAATGGTAAAGAAATGAATACAGTCAAAATGTGAAGCCAATAGTTTAAAGGAATTGCATGTGTCTGTGTAACAGTCTAACAGATACATTGGAGTTGTGCAAACAGTTAGAAAATAAAATTTACAATTTACATAATATGTTTTTGGAAACTGTGAGAACGTTTTCCAAGATTATATATCAGGCAAAGAATTGTTCTTGGGTCACCAGTATCAGTTTAGTCAAGTTTCTCAAGTGCGCTACACAGATCATCATCATTAGTTGCTATTTACATTTAATATTACTCTATAGTTAGTCTAGCAGAAGAAAAATCATTATTTTGATCAAAATGTTTTCGTTTTAGATAGGTCAAATAAATTGCAGTAAAAAAACAAAAAGGGTTGCTAATGAGAAGACTATCACAACTACAATTACAATAAAAACATCAACCAAGCCTTATCCCACCAAATGGGGTTTGTCAGATGAATCAATAAATACCAAAAACAATGGGAAACTACGATTTGTATGAAACATACAATGCAACCAATCTGCAGTTCATCTTCTCATAACTCCATGATAACGATCTTGTTATCTCATATTTCAGATATAATTGTAAGAAAATAAGTCAATAACAAAAATGTTGGAAATTACGTGCAGCAATACCTGAACCTGGTGGCAAAAGTAGGCTTGCAAGAAGCTTCTTCACAGATGGGAGATGAGTACACCAGTTTCTGAAATCTTCAAAAGACATAGTCTCCTCAGTGCCCCCTTCATTATGCATGGAGAATTTTGCAGCATTCAGAAATATGTTAACAATATCCTCATGTGAACTTGATCTATCCTGAGAATCTTTTATGCATAATATATCGTTAAAAATGGCGATCATAACAGTTTCCAAATCAGACCTGCATATCAATGAAGCATATACATGAATTTAAAAGGGGATAAACCCTATCCATAAACAAAAAATTCTAAAACTTTATTACCCTTTGTCCTTTGTAAGAAACACAAACAGAACATCAACCAGACTGACAACATAACTTCTAAAGAAATATCACTTCTAGAACTGAATCAGAAACCCAAAAAAAATAAAATAAAAAAAATCCAAGGAATGAAGAAACTCCGCAACCCAAAAAAAAGTATCTAGACAACAGGTCAACCGAACGAGAGATATCTATATATTAAGTGACTGACGTTCACTTATCCGCGAAGAAAAATACATGAATTCAAACTAGCAGATAGGTAAACTAGCTTCAATGCTCAATTGTTTTGAACTAAATGGAGGCTTGTGTATGATCAGACCCGAATCCTACCTCGATACAAAATTATCTCCGGATACATCTAATAAGCGAAAGATGAATTCTTCAATTTCATCTTTTGTCCCTTTCTCATAAGTAGCCTGCAACATTAAAAACCAACCCGACATATATTGGATACATGACACCACGATAAAAATGTCCTAATTTTGAGACAACACCTACAAAAAACGATGATGAAAATCAAGAACTTACTTTAGCAACAACGAGGTCCTCAAAGGTTAACCTTTGATCCTTGCGCTCTTGAGTAACTACATCAAACATCCTCTCGCCAAGAGGTCCACGAAGTCCAAAATATGACTACAACCCCCCAAAACAAATCGTTTATGGGTTTTAGGGATAATAACAAGTGGGTAATTGCAAAGACAATTAATCATTGGATTGCAAAAGGAACCTGAAAAACGGAGGGAGAGATGCATTTGCCGTTAGTCTGGGATTGAACTGCCAGATGATTGAACAGAGACCTCAAGTCTTCAAGTTCCTTTTGAGTAAAAGCTCTGCAAAGATTTTGGAGATCAATCTATGGAAATTATTTTGTGTAATTAAGTGAGGTGAAAGAAAAAGAGGAACCTGGTTGCTGAAACATATCGAGGATCATTGATGGAAGGTGATTGAGCGTTGCCCATTGCTTGCTTTGCCTCCAAAATTGTTGTGATTTCAGTCCAAAACTCGTGGGTTCTGCAAAGTTTCCTTTCACGCTATTTCTCTCTACCAATCCCCGTCATCAAGTTTCTAGATTTCTGAGAATAATAAACTGTTGTGTACGTAATTTTCCATTATTGGTATTGCTATGTTACTCTGTATAAAGTGACAGAAGAGGACATTTTTATTCAAAGTTTAATACTTTAACAATTTGTAATTTGTAATGTTAACTCATTATAAATAATGAGTTTTGAGATGATTATTGTATAAATAAATAAATAAATACATTATACATAATAGATTTGTAAATAAAATGCAGACTAAAATTATTTATACTGTGAGTATACATACTATTTATTTAATATTTAATATTATTAATGTAATTTCAATAACAACATTCATTTACTCTTCTTTAATTATTATCATTTTAACATATATTTAATTATCGTCTTAAAGGAAATAGACAATATAAAAGCATATTGTATTCAATAAGTTTGTCATCTCATTTAATCGTTGATATAATTAAATTTAGCAAATGAAATTAATACCCGAATAAATGATAATTAGTTGCAATAAAATTAGGCTATATAAGATTTCACTTTGTTAAGCATTTTGGTTTTCTCATTAGTAGCAGCAATAAATAAGTTCGGGCTCATTTATTAAGTTTAGAAGATTATTTTCCGATACAACTTTTATTTAATATTTTTAAATTTTATTTTGTAACTTTTTAGGTTTTTAGATACAATTGTAAAACACAGTGATAAATATTTTTTCTTCAAAAGTAAATTTCAAATATGTAGATTAAGAAGGCTTTAATATAAAGTCACGTTGAATCCCGCAACTCCTTTCTTGTGTTTTGTATTATGTGACTTTATGTTTCTTAATGAATTTAAGTTGTTTATCAGTTATTTTTGTATTGTTTGAAATAAGACTAAAATAGAATAATGTAAATATGGCAAAGGAAAAGAAAAGAACCAAAGAGGGAAATCAATAAGGATAGAAACTTTATGAAATTATCATTTTGTAGAGACTAGAGTCTAAATTCATGGAATGTGTTTGTAGTTTTATATCTCTAAGTTTTAGACTATGATATATTTTAGGACTATTAGACTAGCTTTTTGATAAATTTTTACAGAGAAAAAAATAAGAATTTTTTAAATTTAAAATTAATTTATGTATAAATTAAAAATAAATAAGTTATATGAGAAATGCATAAATTAATTTTAATTTATAAAAAAAATTAACTTTTTTCTTAAAAAATTATGGGAAGTATGGTTTAATATATCTTTACTACAGAAAAACTTAATACAGTTATTTTTATAGTACATACACAATCTTAATAACATCACCAAATTAAAAATCGAGAGGCTGTTGTAGAAGGTATGATCCTCAAGGAGTTCATAGTGTGTTTGGTAATTCATTTGAGATGTAAATTTTCATATACTGAAGTTGTTTGGGTAACTCATGCTTAGAATTTTATTTATTTTTTATTGGAAAGAATATACTATAAGTCAATTCTAATAAGCAACAAATCAGAAAAAGTTATTCTGTTTTAAAATTATCAAACTGTTTTTTTAATCGTCTAACTATGAGATAAACAATTAGTAGTTTGTGATGCTCTTAATAAAATATAGATTTCATTTATTTGAGATTGTGATATAGCTTCTTCATAATACATTATGAAATTCTTAACTAATCTGCATGCACTTGCGTCAAAATTAATGCTTTGTAGTCATAATTACGGTTAGGTAATAATAATAATAATAATATATTAACTCTAAAGTGAATAAAATAGATTAAAATAAAAGATAGGAAATGGAGATTAAATTAAATGAATGAACCATTATGAAAAATAAATCACAATATTTTTGTTTAAAGAAAATAATATTATTACTTTTAATTTTTTTTTAGATATTTAAGTATAAGTTGAAAGGTTTTCCACTGAATAAAAATAAGAAAATTGTGCATATCAGGAAAAAAAAACACAAACACATTTTTTTCTGGATGATCTCTTATATTATGTGTTTGTGATTTATTGGTGTTAAATTTCGCTATTGTATATAGCATATTTTTAATATAAATGAAATTTAAAGAAAAGTTACTTTTATCTTTTAATCTATTCATAACGAGACAAAAAAAAAAACTTTGGTAGAGAGGGAAGAAAAGTAAAAAATTTACTAATGGGACTTCTATTTCTGACAAATATTGTCATCTACCTGCAATACTTTTGCTATAATATTAAGTGTATTGAATCAATTAATTAATGAAAGAGTAGAATAAGTTTTGATGGTGTAAGAATCATCAAGAAGAGACATCTAAACCAAACTTTTATTTACTTCCATTGAAAATCTTATCAGACTCATTTGAATGCATATAAAGTAAACAAGTTGATTTCACTTTTATCAACCCCCCATTTACTTGCATTTTGATCACAAATCAATAACTGTCATCAATGAGAACTTTCTTAACAATGTACAAAGTCTAGTAGACTTGAGATATTATATCATGACCAAAAGTTGTTAGTGAGCACTTCCAAATAAAAAATTGGATTCAAGACCCAATAAATGTTTATAACTAAGTCCAACCAATAAAATAAAATGCAGGCACGTTCATTTGCAAGGTCTATTTTTAAATTATTCTTCTATAAAAAAAATGTTGTGACAAACACCCCATAATAATGAGTAGCTTAATTTTCATTGACAGTTTTAAAAGACAGTAAAATAAAGGGGGTAATATATACATAGAAAAATAGAAAAGCTAAGCCCAATTGCATATGCATATTTGTGTGCATACATAAATACGTAGTGACATGATACACAACACAGTGGAGCAACATTAATTCAATGTACTAAAAAACTTGAAGCATCTTAAAATGTGAGTTAATGTCATAGGCGTAGGCTAAGTTGTCTATAATAATATCAGCAAGGTGGAGAATCTAATGTCACGTGAAAGGATGGATCTTGGAGTCTGTCAAAACAATTTTATGCTTACTGTTTTTAATGTGAGCATTGAAGGATTGGTCATTGAAAACTGCAACTTCAATTAAAGTTGAATGTCATCATGTAGCTTTTTGCTACAAAATTACAATTTCAAAGGTACTTGTAGATATATACTAAGAATTTGGAGGGAGATTTGAAAGTGGGGTGTCTTAATAGAGAGCAGAGGCATTTGTTTTTGATGAGAAGTTTCTGGTGAGTTTGGTTGGCACATGAAATGGATCTGTTAATGGCGTTTGAATGCTGCACTCTGTTCCGTAAGAGTAATCAAAGAAAAGTGGGAACAGATACCTTTTCTCTCTATGTCTGGCTCCATATTTAGAGGCTAATCTGTAGGTATGCAACTAAATGCTTCGCATGCATTTCAATGCGGGGTTGAGAATTCAATTCATATTTTCATCAATAGGGTATTAAAATTTATGGCTTGGATCTGCTTCGATTGTACTATACTATATCTGTGTAAATGCACCAATTTTGATTCCTTACGTTCCATTTGATGATTCCTTTTAATGAACACTAATTTTGTATTTGAGTTTTTCACAATCTCTGCTCCTTCTGGAGGCCTTGTTTGGTATGGGAGCTATGCAAATAAAGTCTTCTAGCAGTACGCAAAATTCTTCCTTCAAAGTTTCATCCACCAAATTGTTCACACTCATTATTATTATTATCATTATTTACTATGACCTATACTTACATAATCTTCTTATTTCTGACATAAACAAAGACTACCATATATGGTAAGTTCAATTTTAATTGTTCATCTACCAGCAACATAGAAATGGAAGTGATAAAGTAATGGCTAATTGAGTATGCAGAAATATTAGTTAGCAAAATCTAATTCAGACTACTGGGCTCTCCTATGTTTGGTTTTCATTGATGAAAGGTTTTGGTCTGATCATTTTATGGTTTATTTAGATTAGAGAAAAACGGAAACAAGAGATGAGGAAAAATTTTAAATTTTAAATTTAGGAGAAAAATTTATTTTCTTTTAGAATTTTCTTGAATCAAATAATATTTTCAAATTTAAAAAATATTTTTCTTCTAATATTGTTGCCCTTTTGTTTCAAAACTGAGTTTAAGTATGGAAAATAAATGAATAAACAACAGTAAACTATATATATTAAATTTGTTTGGTGGTGTTTTTTAATAAATAATGGTATAATGACTACCTTAAAATTTAAGTCTGACATGAGTATTTGTCTAAGTATTTATTCCTGTGATCTAAATATCTGTATTAATTAACAGAAATAGTTAATATAATTTTAGTTCAGTAATTATATTTAAACAAAAATTAAAGTATTATTCATTGAAATTTGAAATTAAAAATAAAAACGTTCAAACAGAATAACAATT
>Ga0123340_1006825_pt1 | contig 10888 bp, 6 predicted proteins | sample SirMexnodulemix_FD_89961 | JGI IMG/M metagenome (GOLD analysis project Ga0123340, IMG submission 89961) | Root nodule microbial communities of legume samples collected from Mexico - Siratro Mexico nodule mix | ecosystem: Host-associated > Plants > Roots > Nodule | place: Mexico: Nepantla... | reverse complement strand
ATACCTGTTTAAATCACTTGTTATAATAAAATAATGTTAAATTGATATATTACGATATAAATATAATAAAGTAGAAATATATGTTAAACTATAATTAATTACATAGGACACATATATTTATTTTTAACAATCTTCAACGTGTATTATAGTTAATTAGTCATGTACCTCATTTTTATTTTTCACTTATGCTTATCAAACTCCTTTTATGTCAATTGTTTTTTTTGAATGAATTTGTTACATTCTTGTTTCCATTTACCTTTTTCCAAAATATATCTTGACAAAACATATTTATAGACTTTGGTGTGTTATTGATTTTTTTTGCTTGAGTGATAATTCCCTTATTATTACCTACAAATTGAAATGAGTCTTTTATTTAATAAAATACACTTATTTGGGAAATCAACTTTTTTCTCAAAACTATTTCCTTAACAATCTCATCTGTTGCCATATTCTGATGTTCCAATTTCTTCAAACATGGTTTGACACCATTTAAATTGGACAACTTGATGATAAAACTAAGGTTCATAGAGTAAAGAGATTTAATAAATAAAATCATTATAACTTGGTGTAAGGTGGTTATATGAGAAAAAAATCAGTAATAGAGTAAGGTTAGCTGTGTTACTAATAGAGAATTGGTTCAAACAAACATAATTTTTTATATTTTATCTATTTAAAGGTTGAATGATGGATTCGATAATAGATTTTACCATAAAAGATTATCAAAGTTAAGAATTGATAATACAGGTAAGATAAATTGAGTGTTAGATTGGTTAATCATTAGTGAGAAAGGATCACAATTCACAACATGTAGTATATTACATGACAATATTATTTTATTTTTTAGGAATCAAAAGTTTAGTTAATAAAACATAAAAAGGAAAAATTGACTCAAAATGTCACATCTTTTAAAATATAAAGTTTATAGTGTCCAAATTAGAAAGTTTATATTTTTTATATTCATGAACATATCTAACAAAAGCTGACCTATCAAAAACCCATAACATTTTTTATAACTTTGTCTTTATGTAAAAAAATGTGATAAGAAGATTTATTCTTAAGTTTAAAATTTAGTTTTATTAATTATTTTAGATATTCAAATAATACTCGATATAATTTTTAAATATTATCTCGGTCTAATCTTATCTGAACATATCTTAGCTTACACATTATCTTAACATTATATTTCGATCTCACAATAATGTAATGGGATTAAGTTTCAACCTTGTAAATGACAATCATGATTTTTTCTCACATTCTTCTTAAACTTCAAAATTTAAGTTTATAGCTCAAATTATTTCTTTAAACTTTTTGCTTTTTTATATCCTTTAGAATGAATATTTTTCTTTCAAATTTTTATTATGCTAAACATAGAGAATAAAAAAGTGTTTAGCAGCACGTGTCGGGAATGCGGTGCGCGTCTACGATCATAAAGTGGAGCGACGAGAAGATATTAGATGTCCCTCCGATCGTTTTTCTGAGGCCCTGAAACCAAACCAACTCTGATACTGCAATGGTTCACTGTGACGGAAGACCGAAAGCGAAGCGTAAGCCTTCTCTGCTCAATAATTAGGGTTTCAGCATTATTAAACAACCCCCTTTTCCCACCCAAAAGAGAAAGCCTTGGTTTAGATGAGTTGGTCTGAACAATGGGTTCTGATTCCAATTTGGGAGGGTCACCCTCAACATCCTCGCCCAGTGCCAAGCGCACCAGAGATCCCGAAGAGGAAGTTTACCTCGACAATCTTCGCTCCCACAAACGTTACCTAAGCGAGGTTACGTACATCATTTTTCTAATTTCCCCCTTTTGTCGTTTTATTATTACTTCATTTATTTTAATGTTTTTACACTAACCTACTTTCTTAATTGTTTTTTGTTTGTCGTTTGTTTTTCACTAAGTTAGACTTTTTAATCATTTTGCAGTTATATTTGTGAAATGCCCAGCCATGGCGCATTCATCTCATGCCGTTTCTAACTGTATTTTTTTAATACATGTTTATGAATTTTGATTTAATTTATGAATAATTGGATTGTTTTAAGTATTGCTTAGAATTGAGAGACTTGTCTTCAGCGTCTTTTTTGTAAATTACGTATTACTTGTTTTGTATGACAAAACACAACATCAAAAGGTGCATTTTTGTTATAGATCTTTGTTTGGGTTGATACCGTGCGGTTTTAATATTTTATTTTCTTGCTTGTTTTTTGTTGCAGTCAAATGAAATTATGATTAAAGTGGAGTAACTTACATTTCTTGTTTATGTGCCCAGATAATGGCATCCAGTCTCAATGGATTGACAGTTGGGGATTCACTTCCTGATAATCTCATGGAATCTCCGGCAAGATCTGAAAGCATGTTCTCTTTCAGGTAACGTCATAACTACTTTTCTGTGTAAGAATTATTCACTCTTTTGGGGTTTTATGAATAGCTATTTCTATGGTTGAGGTTTATTTTGATGCATTTCAGCCGTAACAGTTGGATATTAATAGAACTTGTGTAATGTAGGAGTAATTTTCTAATTGCTCAGGATATGAGTTATTGTCAGTTGCTTATTACATTTAGTATATAGGTAGTGTAGGCTGGCTTTTGAAATCTTGAGTAAATTATACTATTTTCATCTTCCTTATTACTTTTGTGGTTTTTCTCTCCATTATATGTTAGAGTTCGGTTAAATTTCTTAAAGTCATCATTTAGCCATTGATAGATACAGCAGATAGCACTGTTGGTACAGATCTTGATGTGCATTAAGTGTTGAGATGGAGGATTCCTTTGGTTTTCCAGAATAATACAGGAATAGGATTACTAAAATTTCGTCATTTTGGTCTTCTTGCAAACAAGTCCAAAACCTGAAATGGGTACAAGGCCCCTTGTGTCTAGTCAAATTGTCATTTGGACACTGACACATTCATTTATCATTTTCCCTCATGCAAACCTATTATATCTAGTTTGGTAATATTACTCTCTTAACTTGGTGCTCTTAAACATAACCTTTGTAGACCATAGAATTTTTGTCATTTTCATGGTCGACCGCACCCCCTCACTACTTTGCCTCATATCTACCCTTATGTGGGCTATTTGATGTGTACTTTGGAGTAATAATGGGTAGGTTAGGGACTAGAAATCACAACCAGATACTTTCTAGTCATTGGACAAAAGTTGATGCACCATTCAGATGTATATGTGATTATTTCCCCCCCATATCTCTTAATCCTGATGAATAGGCAACTCACGTGACTCAACTATGTGGATATTTGGTTCAAAATAATAAAAAACTACGAATAAATCATGGAATCATGCATGGCTATTTTTATTGTGGTGGGGGAGACAAAGATTGAACTAGCAAGTAGCTCTAGTTTGCAGAGTATTGACTAGATTTCTTTGGTAGATTTCCAGCAGGATAACTGTGAAGTGGCTCTGGTCCGTAGACATGTTACTTGATTTCTCTTGCAGTATATATCCTTAAACATTTCCCTGTCTTTATATGATTCAAAATCTACTGAAAATATTTTCGAACGTATACGTACACGCCCTTAAAATGATCATGTATGATTAAAATTGAATAATTGGTACATATTATGTATAAGATCATACGTGTTTCCCGTACGGTGTGTATCTTAGTTTATGGTTATATTCAAATCTTATAATAAACGTGACTGTAGACGGCTCTATAAAGTTCTTATGAAAAGCCTGCACTTAGATCATTCATAGTCAATTAGTTATACATGGTTTATTATCATAAATGCATTATTTAACATATTCAACATGTCTAGCGCACATAAAATTTCATCTTATCATATTTATCAAATGTTGAAAATACAAGCAGATTAAGCAAACTAGAAAATAATCGAAATTTATATGGGGGAACTAGGAAAGCAATATAAGTATATGAATGGTGTAGTTCAGAGAGATTAACAATAAGGACCTAAAAAAGAGTTGTTTTGGTTTTTTATTTGATTTTTTTCCTTGATTAGTTTGATGGTTTGAAAATTGAAACAGCTTAATTTTGGACATCTTTGACACAAAAATTGAATTACACGTAATCTGTTAGAATTAATTATTTTATTACCCAATGACGAAGAACGTTTACGGTAATTTCTTTTGTTGAACTTATTTTCAGAGATGATATATCTTTACAATATTCTCCTATGTCAGAAGATTCAGATGACTTGAGGTTTTGTGAGACTCCTGTGCACAGTTGCTCATCCCAGCTCGACAGTCTTCCCAGTAGTCCAGTCTCTTCTCCACACAGGTACCAAAAACCGCAGAATGTATTCTCTTCGGCACCTTCCTCAAGTTCAAATGCTTCTCATGTCTCCACCGTTTCCACTGCTACTTGCCCCCAGCCTCGTCAGCGAGGGTCAGATTCTGAAGGTCGCTTCCCATCATCTCCAAGTGATATATGCCACTCAGCTGACTTGAGAAGAGCTGCACTTCTAAGATCTGTGCAGATGAGAACACAACCATCCTCTGCATCTTTGGACCTGCCTTTTGGTTCTAATCAAGACCCTGCTCCTAACATAGATCCCGAGGAAAGATCATGCTCGTATATGAAATCTCTAGTTGATGAGAGAGATTACTGAGGAATAGGGAGTTGTGTTAAGTCGCATTGCAGAGTCAATGGGTGTCCGAATGTTAATTTTGCCACATTGGAGGATGTCAATCCAGCGTCTCCAATGCGGAATGGTCGTTTGTGTTAAGCTTTGGCCGAAAAGTGTTGGTTTTTATCTTATGGGATTTTGCTAACCCAATCCTATGCCCAGCTCTATGTAGTAAATAGTTGTATGGCTTAATTTTACCTTTTTTATATCGATTTCGTTGGTTTATTTTAATATATTGAGGATTGTTTATGGGAAAAATTGACCGCAATAATCGATTAGAGAATTGACATGCTATAAGCGTGATATAGATAACTAAATAAGGTCAAGGTAAAAGACAAAAGTAGTCCCCCAAAATTTTAAATCGCGCAGGTATGATACGATGTGGGAAGAATGGTAATCTTTCACCCCCAGACAAAATATGGTCGATAATACAGACTCAAATTAAGCACTACAAGTTTCCACGTTGAATATCTCCCAGCAATGTCGATATCAAAGTCTCACCAGAAGGAGTCGCGGTGGATCACAGGATTCCGAGAAAGATGGTTAATTGCACCATTGAGTCAAGCATACGTAGACAGGATATTTTTCTTTAGAGTTAACTCGTCGGCCTTTGCAGGGCTAACAGACTGCATCAATCAATCCATACAAAACAATTATTTCGAGAAAACAAGGTAACTATCAAGGAAGACTTGTTTGAACAATATAACATGTCTGGATTAGTTTCACAATGAGAAAAAATTAATAGTGTTTGGACTAGCTTTACAGCGAGAAAAAAATGAACTATTTTTTACTGTGAAGTTGAAGCATCAAATAGTGATTCCACTTTATCAAGTATTATCGAAGAGGAATACTACTATTACCTTGTCAAGAATGCGCTGTAGGCGCTGGATTTCGTTTTTAGCATAATCGGAACCTTTTCCCAAGTAATTCTTGGCAGCTTTCAAGTAAATCTTCCCGTAACTGAACATAAAAAAGTTAATTAGATTATTGCATCTAGTTTTCTTATTTTGAGCAAATATTACAGAATATATGCAACACAGTAATATTCTAGAGCATGATGTTTTCTAGAATCTATGCAACACAGTAATACGAATTAAGCTATTTCAAGTGACAATTAAAATCGTATGCCACTTAAAAATATTCTAGAGGATGATGTTTTTCTAGAATATTTACCTTGAGGTTGAACCCTGAAGCTTCTCAACTTCTTCTTCCATTCGGGTAAACACGGATTTCTTCTCTTCATCACTGGCAGCTACAAACTCCTTCACCAAGACATCCAAGCTTTCTACTATACCAGCCTACACAGAAATACCAAACGCAACGAGTTTAACTTCCATATCCCTCACCTAAAGATAAAATTTGAATTCACTTACTTTGGAAGTAAGTTGTCCTTTTCCATCTCGACTTGTTCCAGATTTCTCATTGATAAAAGCCACAAAGTCATCCAAGTCTCTTCCACCTCCGTAATCTTCACCAGCTTTGTTGCTCTTTGGGAAGAACTTCAAGGTAGGAAATCCACTCACATCGTACCTGCATACATATTAGTCCAGCAAACTTCAATTATTCATGTATTAGTCTTCAACCTTTACTGTTTGCTTAATTTTTTTGTTTTCGTAACCACTGTAATCACATCAGTCATGTATCCACCTCATTAGCAGCATTAGCACATCTATTTGTTTCAGCTCCTATATTATTTTTTCTTGCTATATCGAGCCCCTATCCGAATTACACAGAAATTTATTCGCTAAACAGGTAACGATTCATATCATCACATTAGAACAGGAAAAAGAAAGCAACTACTAACGACCACTATGACACAAGCACAACAGTCTAAGATCTCTAAAAGTAAGTTCACTTCTACTTGCCTTCGCCACTAAAGTTTGATTTGTCAGAACAAACACAACTTAGCAAACTAGATCAGATAAATAAAACTCACTTTTCAGCCAGATCCCTATATTTATCAGCATCCAGATTTGCAATGACTACATTTTCCTCCAATTTAAATGCTGTGGCAACTTTCTCGTAGGTCTGAAGGTAAAAAGAGCATAGTCAGGTTTCACATTATTGGCTTTAGAGAAATTAAAGGCCCCAAACCTTAAATTGGTAACACGAAATTCTCAAAGATATACTTACGGGAGCAAGACTTTTGCAATGTCCACACCTAGCAGAATCGTAAAATGTATTAGATCTAGCAGTATGAGAGTTTTCAAATAAAGCATGAGTTAATGATAAAAATAGAAACAAAAGAAAATTATTGCTGAGTACCATGGTGCATAAAACTCAACCAATACATCTTTGGTTTCATCCAAGACAACCTCATTAAAATTTTCAGGTGTTAGGACCACTACATTGGAAGGAGCTGTAGCAATCTTCACATTTGTTCCTGTAAGCATATTTTCTGGTTAGGAACCCATATAAATTGCAAGGCAAAAGCACACAGAAGACACAGGGAAAACTTAATACTGATGATTTCTATCTCCAACATCACCATAAAAGCTAAAAAATCTAGGGAAAGTGTGTACATTAATATTCTTCTAAGATATGAATGAAACCTAAAAGTTAGTGAGTTTGCAAGTCTGTCCTACATAAAAATACTTTTCTTGTTTTCAAAAGCTGGTGTAAGATGTCTAACTCCTGATATGTCCATATACTACATTTCCTAAGAAGTTACACAGACATCTGAATATCACAATGCCTTTGCCTTTAAAGATATTATAGCACAAGGTTTCAAAAACCTTACCTGCTTCTGTATTTACATACTCAGCAAGTGATTCAGCAGTGCGTGGCCCTTCATACCTGAGGTAATTTTCCAAAATCAAGTATTGAAGGCAAAAGTTATGATAGACGACAAAAGGAAAGATAAATAACCATGAAATGAGACTAAAATCATTTAAATGCTATATTCCAATAGCCAAGATCTCCTCACTTTTTGGGTTCAAGAGATCCTTTTGGAAACCACTGAATTGTTGGGTACCCAGAGACTCCATATTTGCTGCACAAACTCTTGTGCTCATCACAGTCAACCTACAGTACATTAAGAAGAAAGCTAGTGTCAACTTAATGAGTAGTGAAATTACTGAATTGTCGTTGAGAAAGGGAAAACAATAAAAACATACGAGCGCAATGCCACATTCTATGGGTGTTCCTACCCCTCCTACATAGAGTTGTCCTGGAGGATTGGGTGAACTAATCTTTGATTATATAACTATACATGAATGGTTAAGAATGTGTTACTGAAATCTAATCTTGACTATCCATTTTGATAGTGTGTGTGTGTGTGTATAGAGAGAGAGAGAGTAAAGAAGGAGATGCCATTTGCTAAGAAGAAAACTAAGAGTTCAAGAAAGGAGAAAAAACAATTCGAGTAATTATATAGTAAATATTAAAGTTGTAGCTTAGACTTCTTCGATAAGAGTACATAAAATGAACATGATCCACACCACACTAAGAGAGAGTCTATCAATAAAATACAATACACAGACAATCATAAATAGACAAAATGCCTGAAGATTAGAAAATACCACAGAAGAAATTAAATAAACAGAAAAAATGCAAACAATATTCAAAGTTTTCAAAGAAACACCACGGTGCTGACCTTCCCAATTACAACAGATTTGGCTTTCTTGAAGCTGCTTCCAAGCTTTTCATATTCTGGAGCTAGCTTTTTGCAGTGTCCACACCTAAAATGACAAAAGAGGGAGAGATCTAATTCAGAACGAAATTAGTGTACAACATAACATAAGGATTACTCAGTAATTAATAGAGTGAATAGGTTATTCTCACGAAGTTTTAAACATAGAATGATTGATCAAGACCTTTTGTTTCAGAGTTTTGGACAGGGTTCCTACTCATTAAGTTTTTGATGAGCATATGTCGTTTGGGAGCATTGATGTTTAACCTGTTTTCAAGGATAGTAATTAGCTGTTTTCCCCATTTCTTTTAGCCCCCCTACCCGCTTTTAGGATGATACCATCTCCTCTTCCCTGTATATGTCTTTTTTTAATTAAATTAAATAGCTTCTATTTAACCCAAAAAGATCACATTGAGACACATAATCTTTATCGTAAACTATGAATTCAGTGATTAGCTATCAGCTAATTTATGTACACCAAACCAAGGTACACAAACTTAAGGTTTAACACTATAACATTCCTATAACCTTGATACTTTTGTTTACAACTTCTACAAGTGTCCATTTAGCACATGGGACAAGGCAAAAACTGACACCCAGAATTAGAACTTTAATCTTAAAAAGTCATCTTAGAAACGGAATCGTGATTCAAAGAACAATTTCATGAAATTCTGACACATCTAAAATTAAACCTTCACAATTTCTAATCCTTAACCTTTGAATCACAACTCATAATTTCACTCCTTCATTTTTGTCGCTCCCTGATGCCATTCCCGTCACCTCCACCTGCACCATTGTTGCTACTGCCATTCTCACACCTCATCGCCACAGCCACCATACACCACCACTACCATCATGGTCGGACCTTTTATGTTTTCTCAATCAAAGCCAATATAATCCCCGACCACTGACTACAATGAAACTGGATTCAACTACAATTCTATGATCCAATTTTTTTGCATAGCCCAAACATAAATATTGACCCAGAACCAGTTCCAATTGTGACAAATTTAGAATTGAATTTACAATTTTAAACTACAATTCCAACGTGATGCGGCAAGAGAATCCTAAAAGTTTCCATTGTTCTGTCTTGTGTGTTTCTTTTCCTCTCTCGATGATAAAAGAGTGACAGTTTAATTCTAGTATATTATAGTATGCTTAACTGCAGCATTTAGTCCCTCTTGTATAATTACAGGGAATATTATCCTCCGATTATTTGACCAAAGGAATCAAATACTGTAGTCAACCCATAATAAATTAGCAGAATCTAAATAAAGCACAGTAGTAGTTTTAATTTAATTTATTAATTTCAAAAATAAGTTCACAAACTAAACTGAAGGACAATGCTTCGAATAGAATCTAGAGGAACTAAATTGCATCAAAAATCAAAACTGCGCCGTATTGTATCTTCTACAAATCGTTAACTAACTACAAACCAATAGAAGGTAAAACGACAAGTAGAAAACGCAAAGAACACATGCGATCGGAACGAAGCGAAAAAAGGAAAACACCGGAATCCGTTAACAAAAACCATACCTAATGATTTCAAAACAATCATGGAAGAGCAATAGTTAATAGAACAGTGAGGAAGAGATCGAGAAGATTGTAAATTACCAGGGAGCATAGAACTCAACGAGAGCTCCTTTGTCCTGACCAACTTCCTTCTCGAAGTTTTCTTCCGAGAGCACAACGACGTCGTCTGCAGAGGCCGATAGAAACAGTAGCGCAAACGCGAAAGCTCCCAACGCTATTCTACTGCTCCAGATCTGATACTTCTCCATCTTCTTCTTCTTCTTCTTCTTCTTCTTCTTCTTCGTGGTCTTCTTCCCTCTTCTCGATTTCAGCTCAACTGCTTTGGCACGTGCAGGGTTTTATACGAAACCCTGTTTGAAGCAATATGTGTATCGGTACCGTATCGGTCACGTGGCACCGTTTTATTGCATCCCTTGTAGTTAAAGTCATCGTTGGCCTTTGCGTTTCTCGCGGTGCTACCACATCATTCTACCTTCATAACTATGACGTCTCGTCGTTGACGTGGCAATCTTTGAGAGGAATACGGTGTCAATATTCAGACATCTGAGCCACGTGCGAGAGACACGTCATGCTCGTACTAATATACGTATCTGTACACAGAATGTATTTCGGCGACAATTTCATAAATTTTATGATTTTTTCAGTATTATTTGTGTTCATTTAAATATTTTTATGCCTTTAGTCAATAAAATTATTTTAATTGTTTTTAGAATTATTATTGCGAGTTTTAATAAGTTTGTCATATGTAATAATTTTAAAAATTATACTTTTTCGTGTATTTTAATTACTTGGACTCTTATTTCTATTTAGTGAATTCATAAGAAGTACGTATACGTGGGATATAAAATATTTCATTTATTAATTTCAACGTTCACATTTTATACGTTAAATCTACTTTATGAAAATATTTACTTATATCATTCATTTATTAATGCTCATTTGTTGAAATATTATTAATGTTTTTTCTAGAGTAATATCAATTATCATCTCCTAATTTATATTAGACAGTTACTTCCTATATGACACAAAATGCTTCATTTATTTAACAAATTTTTAAAATATCAATAATGTCTTTATTATTTTATATATTAAATAATATTTTTTTTATATTTATATAAATATCTTTTTTAT
>Ga0123340_1006823_pt1 | contig 10890 bp, 6 predicted proteins | sample SirMexnodulemix_FD_89961 | JGI IMG/M metagenome (GOLD analysis project Ga0123340, IMG submission 89961) | Root nodule microbial communities of legume samples collected from Mexico - Siratro Mexico nodule mix | ecosystem: Host-associated > Plants > Roots > Nodule | place: Mexico: Nepantla... | reverse complement strand
TTTTTTTATCAATAATAAAGAATTTTATAAATAATGACTAAAAGAGTTATCTCTACTCATATAAAAAGTAATTGTTTACATTTTACATCAAACTCATTTAAAAAGAAAAACTTTCATTTCTCAAAAGAATAAGTCTCATATTGTCATCAAGAAACCAAAAAGAACAAAATAGTGCTACTGAGAAGTTGCCTACCATAACAAAACCAAACAAAAATCAATAAAACAAAGACAAATATCCTGAAGTCTATTATATCATACTTAACATGTGTCGAGGTAAAAATTAAAAGAAGAAGAAGAAGAGAGAATTACGTATATAAACTTAGCATTGTTCGTTGAATTATTAGTGAACTTCAACCTTTGTCCACGGGAGAATTCACTATAACCTAGAGATTAAAACTTAGCAGTTTCTCTCTCAACAAACTCTTACTCAAAATACAACTCTAACATTTCATCTCTTAGTTAGCTTTTAATGAAGGTACAAGATCCTATTTATAGATCAAATAATATTGTTATAAACACACCTAGACTAACAAGGAAGACACATGCACAATGCTCCTCACAACAAAACAGAATATCCATTAGACAATTCCATCAAACAGGTTTGGGCTCAATATACACTAAGAGACTAGACGGTCTATTGAGAGCATGGGTTGCATATTAGTACTCGACAATCTAACACTAGTCAAACAGTCTAGGAATCTTTTATCAAGATTTTTTTTTATTGGGTCAATTCTTCACAAATCCCCACCTTGGTTCAACACAAATCTTTTGAGCAAGATTTGTTATCTGCCACTAAGCCCACTACAGCCTAATATTAATCTCCAATTAGCTAGATCAAATCTAAGTAATGAAAGAACTTACTGCCCGGCAAACCTTCGTAATGATATCAAAGGGATTTTGATCTGTTGAGATCTTCATTACCTTCACAGACCCTCGTGTAATCTCTTCTCTTATAAAATGAAGTTTCACATCAATGTGCTTAGTTCTTTCATGGTAGACTTGGTTCTTGGATAGTTGTATCGCACTACTATTATCACAATCTAGTCTTTCACCCTCAGCTCCTTGCCTAGACCCTTTAGCCATAAAGTTTCCACTACAAAGAAATTGTGTATGTGATCGTGGTTTTAATATGGTTGTCATTAAAAACTACCAAAATTATCTATATAATATGACACTTTAATGATTATCACGATTTGTATTCAAAATATGACATTTACAACTATCATTTAATAAATAAACTAATTTTTTTTCCTTGCGCATTTTCACTTCCTCTATCTCTTTTTGTGAATTGTGAAACTCATGTACCATTTCCCACTCGACTCTGCATGAAACCCTAAGCCTTTGAAGCTCTTTTTGAACCAATCCCAAAAATTTCTCTCTTTGAACCTCCTTCCCAAGCGAAGAAGTAACCCTTGAATTCCTTCTCCAAAACCCTTCAACTAACAAAGAAAGATGAGCAAAATCTCCAAAACCCTAAACCCCTCTCCGAAATGGGAAGCAATCAAATTGTCATATCTTTCGTGACAAATCTTGCCCGCACAGCCTTTGTGCTGGGCATGGCGGCCACCACCCTCTCATCCTCCCTATACACCGTCGACGGTACCCAACATGTCGTCCTCTTCGACCATTTCCGAGGCATTCTTTACGCCATCTTCAACTAGGAAGCCCATTTCGTCATCCCACGGGTCCAAAAACCCTACATTTTTAACATTTGTACGCGCCCCCAAGTCTTCTCCATCTCTGACACTAAAATCCTCCAAATTGTTAACCTCACGCTTCGCGTCCTTTCCCGCCCTTACACTGCCAAGTTCCCCATCATCGTCCAGAACCTCGACCTTGAGTACGATTTCCGTCCATCGGTTGTTGTCTCTTAGTTCAACGTCGATCGACTCCGCACTTACCATTCCCCAATCTACGTCTTCATCTATAATAGCCTCATTCGAACTCTCATTGCTCCTGGTTTTTTGAGATGATCATAATGATCGCAATCTCTCATTTAGCTTTGGTATGATTTGTTTGCATTTGAATTGATTAGTTGTGTGTCCTAAGTTTGGGAATCAATGTGTTTGATGTGTATTGTGTAATGCAATATATAAACTTATGAACAAAATCAATAAACAATTGGTAAAATGTTATGATTATATATAAACTTGAAACCAGTGGTTTTCCATATTCACATTTTATACTTATTTCATGCTTGTCTTTCTTTTTCTTCTAAGAAAATTGTCCCATTTCCTGTTAGTTTTATATCATCATAGTCCAAGTTATTCGTATATAAAAGAGTATCATTGTGAGATCCTCTTTAAGATTGATAAATAGTCAAACATTGATCATTTATGTATACCATGAATATTCAAGGCTTATCAGATGAAGAACATAAGCAAATCATTTGCATTTGTTAGGCTAAACAAAGCACTTGCATCTAACAAAACCTTATGCTCATAAAGATATGTTTTACACTTTGTTTTTTAAGCATAAAATCAGAACCACATAAAGGGCCGGTTGAACTGTTATCTAACATATTTGTGCATGTCCAAATATTTATTAAATAGTCTTTTTTACAAAACAAGAATTCAATGTTAAAAGTGCACACATCTTCTATTCATTGCCAACTATCTTCGTTCTCATTCTCGTACTGAATTTAAAAAGTTAAATATTATCCATATCCACACTTAACCAATCCAAATATGTATATCAATCCAAATATGTATATATAGATTTATTTGTCACCTTATTTAGGTGACAACTATTATTGTAAAGTTGCAATTATAATGGTTAGACCCTCTCATTAATCTATTCAAAATGGAATAAAGTTAGATTTCTTTTATTCAATAGCAACAACAAATGAGTTTCTCCACATATAACTATTGTTATAAAGTTACAATTATAATGGTTAGACCCTCTCTTTAATCTATTCAAAATAGAATAAAGTTAGATTTCTTTTATTTCAATAGCAACAACAAATGAGTTCTTCCACATATATACTATCAAACAAGGTGGTCTTATCTATTAGTCAAATATATATGAAAAAAAATCATCTTAATTAATAAAAACACTTACCACATGATACTAAAAAAGAAACTACATATAAGTTGCGATATTATATATTGCATATTATTTTCATTTTTATTGTGCACAAGTTAAGAAAGGAAATGCAATCTTCTATAAGAAAATTCAAACATGTATGCTCAAGCTAAATCAATCTATATTGTACATTAAAATTCAAATATTACATTATCAAGAAATACAACAAAGATAACATATCCAGTTAACTCCACAATAATCACATTTTGAGCATTTATATGTAGAAAACGAAGATGTATAGAAAGACACAATATTTATTACTGTCTATCCTATAATAAAGCTTTATTGGTATATTTTACTTGTATATTGGTATATTTTATTTGTATCTTAATGTTTGAACAAGTGAGGGTGAAAAACCTATTATATCCCTTATCTTGTAACCTGAACACCTATATAACAAAGCCTTATTTTATATTTCTCTGAGATTTGTTCCATATGTCCGACCTTTACTTTTATTTGTAATCAACAAATAAGAATACTTGTAGTTCTTAATTTTCGAGAGATTGAGAAAAAAAATAACTATAAGCAACTTGTGTAGCCGTGATCATTTTCAAAAGTGACGTATGCATTTGATTTGTAATCAATTTTTATTAGTAGAATCCTTTAAAAAATTCTTAAAGAAAAATTGAACATAATTCAAAAGATGGATAGATATAAACTGTTTTTCTTATTTTTCAAATGACTCCTAATAAATACTATTAGACAAAATTATGTAGGACTTTCTTAACAGTGACAATATAGACCACAAATCTACTTTAACAACTGAAAAAAAAATAACTTAAGAAATCCTATTGAAAATGTCAAAAGATAATAATTTTAAGAAACTCATTTATAGAATCAAAATACTTCTACTAAAAACAACTAGTGTAAAAAAAATCCCATATTATTTCTCGTGCACATTTTTCGTTTCTTCATTTCTCTTATTTTTTACCACGTCGTATGATGCCACAATAGAAATGCTTATGCTAAAATTTCTTTTCACGTATGTCCTTGACCATTCTATAGTAATGGCATCAACTCCAAAACTACAAACACCGCTGTTCTTAATGTTGAAGTTAGAATAAGGTTAAGGTTGAAGTTAGAATAAGCTTGTTGAATCTCGTGGACATCCTCCCATGTTAGTTTGGTTTAAGGCATTTTCTACTGTACTAACATAGCAGCACCTATGGAATGTGCTGAGAATCTCGAATGATGGTTCTGTTTTGAAAGACTGATTGAGGTGATAATGCTGATCCCAATTAAGCTGTGATGAGAAGCAATGGAACGCAAGGTTGCTTGTGCTCTCCTCTGCTGGGCTTCAATCGATATATGGACAAAATTAGGTGTCTCTTGACTGATGGTGATGCTCCAATCTGTAAGCAACTTGTCCAATTTCCTGAATTATTGAGAAAGGACGAAAATACCTTTTAATCCCCCATATCTGCTCCTCCTTCCTCTGTTTTTGTGAGTTTGGAATTCGAGCTTGCACTAAATCTCTTTATTCAAACTCTTGGTACACCTTTTTATAATTTGCATACTTCATGATTGCTTGAACTTGCATCATACTTTGCAATGGATAGAGACACTAGAAGCGATTGCCTATTTACCTATGAATATTCACCACTTGACAAATCCACCAGAAACCACGAAGGGCGTGCTTAAAAAAAATACCCCAAGAAATAAAGGCACTGTCTTACACTACATCTCAGGATGTTTACTCTATTGCTAGTGCCATGTTCAAAATAGTACGACTGTTTAAGGATTAATTGCCACGATATTAAATAGGAAATGGAAATGTTTCCCAGAAAAATGATTACAAAAATAAAGAAAAACAAATAGATTGTTAACATTGAATCTGACATGAGTTATTATTGCTTCTTTTGCACCAACTATCGAAATTAATGTTTTGAAGACCAAACCTAACAATGCCGAACAACAATGACAATACAACTAACACCTGCTTAGCTTGTCATACAATAGGTTGTATTGATACACCTGTTGCAACGACCGCTAAGAATGCAAGGATTAAAACCCAGTGCATATCCTCTCCCCACGTGGTACGAAGTAAAAGACAAATTACGAAAAAATGTGTATATCAAAAAGAAAAAAAAAATAAATGTATACATGTATTAAAAAAATGGATAATACAAATAATATTTCATCCAAGATACAGAAATACAGTTCTAGAATACAGAAGTACAACTTTTCACAGGGTTAAGGAATCCCTTTAGGCACTTCCTTGCCTGTTTCAGAATTTCTAATTGTACAACAGGTTTATCCGCAGAACTCTACAGCTGTAACCCCACATCATCCAAACCGTAACAAGACCGGAAGAAGGGGAAAGCAAGAAAGGAAGTCTATTCTGTGCCTAGAAAATGGGCAAAGCAAGGAAGGAAAAAGAAAAAGTAAAATATCCACAAGGGCATATGCAGCAAGCTGCTCTTGACCACCTACACTTCAGCAATTAAGGGTGATTGATATCAAGAAAAGCATACACTTTGCATTGGACTAGATATAGAACATTACCGGTCATTCAGTATTGTCATCATTCAAACTATTCATCACAAGGGTTAATTCGAATAACACTGCAAATGCCCACTGCAAAGAAATGCCAAAATCTCATTTGGATGTTGAACCTTTTGGGAGATCATAGATGGTCCGGTACCTAAGTCCAGAACCTATATGGTTTGCAGAAGGCCACAGCCAACTAAGGATATTCGGTCCCAAAACCTGCAATCATTAAACAGAAGCTCAAGTCCATAATTCCTAAATGCAGCTTCCAATTTCGTTTATGAAAGAAACTGAAGAACACCCAGCAGAAAACAATGCAATAGTAGGGACTGATTCGTATTTCTTTTCACATAACAGAAAATATTTTACAGCCTTAATGACCAAAAAAGGTCAAGATTTTGATCATTACTGCCACTATTCTTCTATTAAAAGAGTTCAACTTCAGCATACGGTAAGAATGGAGTTATGTTTCAGCATTGTCGTTGAAGCACAGCCAGGGTCCATCCTTACAAAAAAATTTAAATGTAGTAATTGGGGCTACAAACCAACTTTGGTCACAAACCAACAAATAATCTTATGTTGTTGACAGAGGTTGATAAACTCAAATCCCTGATAACTAAATTTAACCCACACGCAAAAGGAAAGAGAACCATTGCATATTTCAAAAACAATGTATGGTAACAGCTGTTAGGGAAAAACCAGTTCAAAGTGAAATGAATTTTGGATATCAATGCTAGAATCTTAAGATCATTTATATATAAATAAGATAGCTTAGCTTCATTAACAGTTAGCACTATATAAGGCAATATTTAAAACATACATTTCTTAGTAAACGTAAAGAAATGCATGATAGTTAATAAATGTAAATACTAAATATCATATCATATGTTTCTTTGGGCAAACCGAGAAAATACACTAAACAAAAAAGACAGTGCATTATAGTCTTCAATTCTTACAGATGTCAAATTCTCATACGGGCCAAGGTCATATGGATGTTTGTAGATACTCCCACCTTTCTCTGCAAGCCATAAAGCTCTCACTCCTTCACTATGCTGCTAACACAATTTCTTATTTCAGAAAGTTGACATCAATCTGGTCAAATAAACTAGCAGTTTTTAACTAAACTTCTAACAAGTTTACCTCTATTGTGGTCTTGTTATGCAGGACAAAATAAATATGCCACCCTAAAAGCACACATAATGCTATGGATAAAGGGACCAGCAAGAGCCCAGAAACAACCTGCAAAAATAAAGAAAAAATCATGAAAAATCTAATTCTTGAGTTTGCTTAAGCAAAATATGTGGTCACTTTTAACAGAACTTACATATACAGTACGGAAAGAGCTTTTTCCAATTGTTTCTTCATCCTGTATGCCATCATAAACTAGACTACCCACTAGTAAGACCTGTATAGTTATAAGCAATAAAGAAATGAAAAAGAAAAAAAACAAATTGCCAGCACAAACAGAACAATCAAATCTTGCTCCTTGCTTTGACAAATACAGAAAGAAAGATAAATAAATAAATCAGGCTACAGATTTCATTCATGCACATGTAACTTCGAACAAGTTTGGATTAGCTTATTTTAGAGAAATAATTGCTTCTTTGGAAGCTTTTAAAGAGAGCATTTGAAAAAACAAAGACAAAGTAACTATTTCCAAATATGCACTACAGGGAAATCACAATAACAACCTAATCATAATGATAACGAAAAAGATTCAAACATACCAGGGAGTAGATGCAGGAAATTACAGCGTACAAGACAAAAATGAAGAAGGCTTTGTAGTTTGCATGACCCACGCAGTTATTTATCCAAATGCAGTGATGATCCTTACAACCAATTGACAAACAAAAGACTTGTCATTATCATGAAATCCAAGATAAACATTGATTAATAATTTAGATCATGCATACCATTCGTAGAACACATCTTTTACAAATCCGGCAATGATGTGCACGAGGAGGCTTATAGTGAGAACATTTTTGACAATATCGCAAATCCCCACCCTGCTCGCAGATCCAAAAGCGCATTACTCAAAAAGTTATTCTTCATGATGCTCAAATATTAATATACAAACAAACATTTATGGAAATCTCTTGCAGATCAGAAAAAACATCCTTTTAAGCCAAGGGATTAATTCAAACAAGTTGTTAAATAAAATAAGCCATCCTAATGATATGCAGCAATTTGAGTATACAAATTCACGTAAGATCCCAGAAGAACCTAACTTCAAAAACTCCACAATTTCCTACATTGATCTTAAAAGAGAGAGAGAGAGAGAGAGGGGGGATAAAGACAACTCAACAAGGCTAGGCCAAAAACCAAAGCATTAACCCACTTAAAAACCAGTGAAATTCCATCAAACTTGACTGAATAAACGATACAAGCAATCTTAAATCAGCATACAAGGTGGCAAAACCATCAAGTTCTTATGACTCCAGAAGATCGTTTTTCTAATTTCAGTACTAAAGACAAAGTAGGTATTGGAAAATATCAACAGCATGCACACAATCATGATTACTGAGGTTGTGGTTGCATGGCAGCTGTTGCTTGCAAATTGATCTGGGTCAATTGTGACTGATACAGTCCCAACCTCAGCCTAACGTGACGTGGCTGCAGCATGAGATGTGGGTGCACACTTTATATCCTTGGCTAGAATAATTGTATAATACAATTTCCACAACCCAGGAAACAAGGTCCCAAACCACTCAGGCTAGAAACAAATAGAACCAGAAGATTCAAATTGGCGTATGTATTAAAACATAAGTGAAATGTTAATGATTCAAATGAACAAAATAAGCTTCACAGACAAATGCGAAAACTAAAAAAGGCCTTTCTTTTTCATCTTAGCCTCTCAAACCTTTGGCTTTAGAAGCAATAAAGACAAGAAAACAAAGAAAAAAGAATCTCAATTCAAATTAGCCAGACCCATAAACTTTCCTTCAAACCAGCAACTTTACCTGAGTTTATGACAAATTGTTCAATTCTCTATCTTAAGACCTAAGATTGTATACCTCAAAGTTCTAGGAGTTAAATCAAGTATGAAGAATATGCCAATGAGATGCTGGTTAATAGTAAAAGACAGTATCATATACAATATAGTCTACTTTAAAATGAGTAGGTTTTGATGTGCTATATTCCACCCATGCAAGCATTTTATCAAATTACAATGCCAGTCTATATACAGTATTCAAGACAATGAAAAAGCGCCATAGACTAAGCATTTAACCTCTTGGAAATTAAATTCAAATGGGAGAGGAAAAAAACTTGGCCTGCTAAACAATATGGATCAGTTCATAAGAAAAAGACTAAATTTTAGTTCCTACCCAATATATATAGTATTCAAGCTTACTTTCAAATTATAAAGCCAGTGTATTTACATTATTCAAGAAAATGTACAAGCAACCAAAGCTTAAGCATTTTAAACTCTTGGAAATTAAATCCAAAAAGTGGAGTAAAAAACTTAGCCTGCTAAACAATAAATATCAGTTCATAAGAAAAAGACTAAAAATTATAGATCCTACCCAATCTAATCATCTTGATATCAATTGTGTTTCCATCTTAATGGTCACAGCTGATAAGGAAAATCATTCATTCTAGACATCAACAAACCATCGCAACTGCATTTGCAAGCTTTTTATACAGATAAAACACTACTACCTCAACACCAACCTTTCTTGCTTTACAAACACAACAATGAGAATGTTAAAGTTCTAAAAAAAGCTCATATTTTCGATCTAGAACAACAAAAAACATAAACTTTATAATATAAACCTTCAGCTTAACCGCGACAACATACATCGAAACCCTCAAGCAAACACAAGGGACGGTTTTAGAAAACCACAAAACTCTCCAGCTAAAAACAACAAGGTTTATCCCAAGGTCAAGTTGGCTACATGAATCACACAACACTATTCAACTCGGTTAAAAATCAAAGTTTAAGATATTTTATTCATCATGGGACCTCTATTGATCACTTTTTTCCCAATGTCGTTTGTTACCTCTCTCTCCCCCCTCTTCTCAGAGGACTACAACCCATATCATATTCATTCTTCAAAGGTGCCTCCGGGGACCTTCATTGTACGTGTTCAAACTCTCCCACTGAAAACAAAGCTCTAAATACCCTAGTCTTCTAACAGCACAACACACAGCGATCACTATGCCTCAAAACGAAAAATCAAAATGCCACTCTTTCCGCAACCCCCAGATCACAAAACGACACGAATAACAAACCCCTACGTAACCGAGCTAAGTTTCAACCGCATGAAAATCCATTCAATTCAAGCTCCTAACAATGCAGCATCAAAACAAAAGCAAGCAACAACGAACGACAAACGAAACCCCCAAACGCAGAAGCCATTATCAGTTTTGTGTTTTATTTTCCAAATTAAACGATAGAGAAGCGAAGAAGACCTTGCGTTTGATCTCGTGGATGGGGCTCTCGGCGTCTTCTACGTCGGGCATGTAGGTGGCGGGAACGCGACCCGGATCCGTAGAGATGGCGATGCGGTAGGTGATGCCGCAGACGGCGGTGAGCGCGGTGAAGACTGCGGCGTTCATAATCCCCGGAGAGGAGAAGAGGCCGAGCCAGCGGTCGATGAAGACGAACACGGTGGAGACGTAAATGTATGCGATGGCCAAAACGACGACGCTCACTGGGAGCGAGAAGGCGGAGGGCTTCCCCTTGTCGGCGGCCATCGTGGGGAGGTGGAGGCGCCGCCGGCTAGGCCAAAACGACGGCGACTCCGGGAACGCGCGAGAGAAAGCGCTTTGAATTCAGAAGTTGGTACGAGAATTCCAGACGCTACCTTTGCCTTCAATTTTACCTCTTCAAACGATTGGGCAATGACAACAACAAATACGCCAATTTATAAATACAAAAACAAATTCAAAAAATATAATAAATAACTTCTCTCTATTCTATATCTGTCCAATTCCTGTTTCTAATTAAAATTTATGGATGCTTTTTCTTTTCCCTTAGTTTAAGCTGTTTGTTTTCAACAATCAAATTATATAAATAAATAAAAAACAATACATATTTTTAGAAAATATAATCAAAATTTGACTATCTTTACTTTGTTCAACGATATTTGTTTAAAATTTATATGATGACATTTGGCTACACCATTATTATTTATAATTTCTTACAATTGATATTTTAAAACAATACTAAGAAATAAGTAAAATTGAATGCAGATAACTGATTTCTTTACTTTTTTTTAAATTAGTTTTTTTTCTTATAAACTAAAATAGAGGTGGTATGATATTATTTTTTACTTCTTTTAAAAAAATGTATATATATATATATATATACTG
>Ga0123340_1006821_pt1 | contig 10891 bp, 10 predicted proteins | sample SirMexnodulemix_FD_89961 | JGI IMG/M metagenome (GOLD analysis project Ga0123340, IMG submission 89961) | Root nodule microbial communities of legume samples collected from Mexico - Siratro Mexico nodule mix | ecosystem: Host-associated > Plants > Roots > Nodule | place: Mexico: Nepantla... | reverse complement strand
ATTAAGAATATATATATATATATATATATATATATATACACTGAAATTTTATACAAAGAAATAAAAATAAATCCTATCTAGCGCTAACGTTGAATTGCTTTAAAATGTTAATTGCTTGTGTCCTTTTTCAAAATCAAATGGGGAAGACGATAAGAAATGTTGATCCTTTAAGGACAAAAAAAACATTTTGATAAAATTAAGTTTCCTTTAGTCTACGTAATTTTTATTTATTTATAATGCGTAGTTTTCTTTAACAGTAATATGTATGAATACAGCACACTTAGCTTATAATTTCTAAAATATAACGATTTATTTATTTTTATTTTTAACTCGTTTAATACTTATCATTACTAATTTATTTTTTATGTGATATTAGAGAGTAAAATATTGAACAAGTTATATTAAAAAAATCTGAAGTATTGTTAAAATCCATCAAGTTCATTTAAGAATCTAACCTCTTTTTTTCAATATTCTTTATTATACTCACATTTTTTAAATTGAATTTTCGATTACAAGCATAAAAAGAAAAGATTATATATTAATCATATCATATGTTGGCATAAAACATTTAAAGAAAAGCTACTAATCCAAAATAAGGACAGAAACTTTGACACGACCAACTTCTTGAAATTAAAAAGAAACGAAAAAAAGCATGCGAAAGACTAACGTTAACATCACAGCTGGCCTCAACGGTCACATTTCACCGATCCAAACAAATGACAGAAAAATAATATGACCGTTATGAGCAGGAACCCAAAACGCCTATAATAGCAAGCACCACTCTCACTCCACCCATCATAACGCCAATAACCATCACTCACCACCGCAACTTCACTTCCCTCTTCCAAAGTTTCAATCTTCTCACTCAAAACCCAAATGGGTCTCTCCACAATGTCCTCTTCTTCTTCCATCACTCCACGCCACTACAACACCCACAAGGTCTTCCTTTTCTGCAACTACATTCTCTTGGGTGCAGCCTCCAGCTGCATCTTCCTCACCCTCTCTCTGCGCCTCATTCCCTCTCTCTGTGGCTTCTTCTTCATCCTTCTTCAGATCTTCACAATCGCGGGTGCTATCTCGGGTTGTGCTGCTGTGGGGGCCAATAGTTGGTACTCTGCCCACATGGTGGCCACTGTGCTAACGGCAATTTTTCAGGGTTCGGTTTCGGTGCTGGTGTTTACAAGAACTGGGGACTTTTTGGGGCAGTTGAAGTCATATGTGAGGGAGGAAGATGGTGCTGTGATTCTGAAGTTGGCTGGTGGACTCACCATTTTGATCTTTTGCTTGGAGTGGGTGGTGCTGACTCTTGCCTTTTTCTTGAAGTATTATGCTTGTGTTGAGGGGAGTAATGGTGCTATTGTGCCTATGAAGAGTGGGAAGGTGCAGCAGGATGAGGACTTGAAGGATTGGCCTTGGCCTTTCCAAGTTTGATTCTTGTTTGTGACAAGAACAAGAACAAGATGCTTCTCTGCTGATACATGATCATCAAATTCGTTGATTTGTTGGAGAATTGGATGCTTATTTCTCCTAATATAGTGTGCTTGTTTGACTATGTGTGTTGTAATTAGGTGTGTGGTTATTCTTTCCATTCATCTTTTTGTTGTTACCTATATTTCCTTGTCAATCAGATGTTCCAATTACTATAATATCTCAGTTTTGCCCATTATATCTGGCCTATGAGGTTTTAGATTTTGAATTCTGCTGTTGGATGTTAAATTCTGAATATCTTAATTAATTTTGAAGAATTTATCTTTATTTTAATAATAATTAAGTCTCAAGAACTTTATAAAAATCATTTTGAAGCAGAATAGTTCTAGTGAAATTTTGAAATTGATCCCCTTTCACTTTCTCATTCAAAATTGGATCTTTTTTGTACCCATTTTTCCTGCCTCGATCGGTTTCGTACTGGTGTGAAAGTGATAATATCTCACACTTAATGAAGATCTGATCCTTTTAGAGTACTTTTAAGATTCTACATGTACTTACAGCGATAAAAATAAATGAATGTAAAAAGTATCGGTGTAGTGAAATTCCCCTTAACAGTACCAAATATCTCACTTAAATGAAGAGATCTCATCTTTTTAGTCTTTTTAAGCCTTTAAGATTCTACATGTGATAAAAAAAATGAAAGGAAAGAATGAAATTCAAATCTATGTTTTCATTTTTGCTTTAATTCAAGATCGTTACGTCAATCTGGGACTCCTTTCATATTTTGCACAAATTAAGATTTATATTAACAGATAATCAAAGTGTTCATTTCATAATCTTGGAACATAATTCTCTTTAGTGGAGAAATAAAAAATAATGGAACTTTTCTATTTCCAATTTACTTCTTAAATAAAATACATGACTTTCCTTCCCCACCTTCAATTGGGGGATATATTTATAAATTATAAATGTAAACTATAGGATTACACAGCCGCAGATTTCAGGGAAAGAAAATCTGAAATTTTGTTGGTATAGAAGTCTGGTTGTATGGCGTTGTTAGGACTCTGGAGCATGGGCAGCGTCGTGACTCCTGAGAGCACAAGAAGAGTTTTGCAACCGCCATTTTGCCCAAATAAGATATCAGTGTCTAGTCTGTCCCCAACCATGCATATCTGTGACTTCGAAATGCCAAATCTGTTCAATGAAATTACAACAGTTAAGAGAAATTCTAGAGAGAAAAATTATTTACAGTTCACTATCCATTGCCCTAAAAATAGTGAAGTCCCTAAACTTTCTCATCCCTATATTTTTCCCCAGCTACCATGGGGTATCAGTGGCCAGTGTCCTTTCTGATTCCCCATTTCCCTTTGGAAAACATGTGACATAAACACATTTATGGTTAAAACTCTGTGATGAATAAATAAGACAGTTTAATAATCTGTGATCCCAATAAAAATCTGGACAATATTATCTTGACAATTCAACAAATTTATACAACCGCTTGACATTACGGTTTCTTCTTTCTCTCCTTTTCTTCAAAATTATGAAAGTTTATTGTTTTTAATGATCAACATTACCCTTAATGGCAGGGAAAATGATCCACTAGAGCAACAAAAGATGGGAAATGTTAAGAAGTAATGATTTGGTGGAAAGATGTGTAATAGACAAGAGTTGTGTCAAGATTTAAAATGTCTTGTCATAGGAAGACCACGCGTAAAAAACGTTAAGCAACACGATGCCATTCACTCACGTCTGATTATTTATGCCACGGATAATTTATCTATCATGCACTGAGAATAAAGAATAAGGTAATAGAAAGCTTTTTACTCGTTCGCTAAGTAATCCATCATAAACGTTGACGGTTTTCCAACAACTAGTGGCTCACGTTGAGTAGATCCACTGATGGCGCCAACCATAGAGCCCCCACCTGAAATGCAAGCACAAATTATTTTAATACCATTTCAAGAATTATTAACTATAAGGATAGTAAACAAGTAAGTGCACAATCATATTTCCCATGTTGTTGATTTGAACTGTTTCTAGTTAGTGAGCCTGCTTTGAAACACTTATTTTGCTGTTTTCTTAATGTAATCTGCTCTAATTCTGTAAGTGTAGCATGATAAAGAAAAATCGAACAGCTCACTAGATTATTATGCACAAAGTAGTAAATAAAGTCAATAGGGAGGGAAGAAAGAAGGACAAACCTGCCCATTCTTGAGCATCTGTAAGATGAGTAACAGCATCTCTATTTGTAGCAATGAAAAGGCATCCAGGGTTTTCACGTATGCAGAGTGTTCCATACCTTTCATCAAGAAGGAAAATTAATATTTAGTTAAAACACATACAGAGTTTATATCTACCTCAGCGTGACTTTTGACAGCAACACATTTTATAAAAAAAAAAAACAGAAAAATAAAAAAGGAACATAGAAATAGAAACATTGCATGCTATCTCTCTAACTCTATTGCATATAAATGTCCGTAATGTTTCAGTGACAGTCTTGAAATCTTACTGGATTTTATAGTAGTTGAAGTAGCGATCAAACCCAACAACAACTGCTCCAACCTAACAAATATACACATTTTTTTTACAGTAACTACAAATAATATCAAATAAAAACCTGAAGAATTATCAATAAAGGCAGGAAGCACATACATCTTCATCGTGCTCCATCAAAAAACCTGGCTTCAGTTCTATCTTTTTCCCGCCATCTTCCTAAACGAAGAACATGCATATAAAAGCGGGATAGAGAAATCAGACATAAGGATAATTCCATACTGATATGGAAGACTTATACATTACACATGCATAACTATTTTTTTCACTTCTTAACAGCTTCTCCTTTTCCCTTGGAAAGACATATAATGATATAAGTACTAAGTTCATGTACTAGTTTTGTTTGACTTTCTGCGGCCTTCTTCTGCATTAGATGTTGAGATTATTATATCCCACGCATTATTTCAAATCTAATTTATATGCATTATCATCTATCAAACTGATTTAAATAGAAAAAAAAAAAACGAACAAACAAATGATATTACACTGTGACCGAGTGATCAGATTTACAGGTATTAAAAAAACAGACGGTAAATCTTTTGCATATGGAACTCAATAGTACATACCGGCCCACCAAGGTACTGATATCCAGCAAGCTCAAGCTCTTTCAAGATGCCTTCTTCTCCAATGACATAAACCTAAATCATGTTCATCTATCAGTCCTTTACTTTCAGCTTTATACACTGGTTCGAGAAATAGTTAATATTTAGGAAAGATATAGTATTCAAGCGCAACATAATTCAAAAGATAATGTTCTGAAGTATTACTTGAGAAATATACTTTACAATTATATATATCGCGCAAGTATTTCGTTCAGCATTGCAATTACTATAATAAGAGTTTACACATAAATATCGTTAACTTCACTTATCCTTAGCCTGGCCTCGACCAATTAATTGTTTGGGTTCCAAATGTGTCATATGATCCATATTATGACATATGGTAATCAAAGACACTGCCCAGTAGGTTTTATCAAAATCCAAATTTGTATTGCGGCCATTTTGGGCAAGGCCTTTTTTCGTTGTTTCTTCTACAGTTTTCTTAGGTTTTCCTATGCCCTGTAAACCTAGAAAAAAATCATTAGTAACACCTCCATTCATTCTCCTATCATTACACCTAACCCAAAAAAAGATGCAGCTGCTGCTAATGTATACAGCTTTATAAAAGGAATGTGGGTAAAGGACACACTTTGCATTTCAGGAATTAAGGGATTTCAAGTTTAATCTATTTTCGCTTTCAACCAACAGAAGTAACAAATAGGAAACTTTATGCCAGCAGAAAATACCACAGATAAAATGAAATATTTTATGATTCCAGCATAAAAAAATAGGCATAATTATAAAGGTAGGTAGAGAGAATATATTTCAACAAATGTTGAGATAAAATGCCAAACGAAGTTACGGGTAAAACTTTTAAGGGAAGAAAGGTTCATTGCAGAAACAAAGAGCCCCTTTACTAGTCAACTACATCAATGTAAACTAATTTGTATATCATCTTTTATATAAATATATATGTCTGTAAGGATATAATGGCTGACCTTGATAAATTAAGTGAAGTATTAAACAAATCAAAAACTTCGATGTAAGATCTGTGGACTTTTAAGTTTAAGTGGAATTGTACTCTGACTTTTCTCGTTTGGGAACATTAATCTAGCGTTGCTTACTTTATGGAATGCTCCTATTCCTGGATAACCTTTTCTGTTAAATGAAATAATGAATCGCACATATCCCCTCTTTTATAAAATGATCCTACGTAACTGTAATCTCCCAAACAAAAGGCATTAATTTACCCCTAATGTTAACTAACGGTACCATTTGAGGTTAAAAGAATTCCTAGATTAAATACTTAATATTAGTTTGGGTCCTACTGCAAGCAAAAGACGATATATTACCTTTTTATCTTTTGGGAAATCAATGGACTTCAAATATGCAGCAGCAGCAAAGGATGACGCAAAAATCTCCTCCTGAAATAACACAACAGTTAAAGATTACAAATTCGTTATTATTCACTAAACAATTACAGAGCAAATACAGTAGGAACAACAAATGTGGGCTAACCTCGCTGACATTCAGGCCAAGGGTTTCAAATTTCTTTCCATACTGCTTCCTAGACTTTGTTGAGTTGTTGGTGACAAAAACCAATCTTTTTCCCTAAAGAAGTTTATTAAGAGACACAAATCTCAGACTTTTTTGCTTAAAATGAACAAGAATAAATTGAAGGATAGTTCACATTGACACTTGCAGGTAAAAGCCTAGTGCCTACATTAGCACACAAACCTTTGACCGAAGCATGTCAAGTGTTTCAGGCACTCCTCCTATTAATTTGTCACCTTTCCATATAACTCCTGCAAATTAAGTTTTAACGGTAAAGTAAATTCGCAGAATGTCAAAAATACTTTGAAAAAAAAAACTCGGGAAAAAGATAAAGCAAAAACAGAACAAGAAGCAGGAATCATATTGATGTTGTAATTTTTCCCCGAAGGACCTCAGAAAAAATCAATCATCACCATTTTTTCCATCAATTGCTCAGCTCACTTTTGTGAGGCTTTTCTGTATACAAATATCATGTTCGATATCTATTAACATGACATGAACAAGCTGGGATATTAAACTCATAACTTCAAAAGCAACTTTCTTTACAATTTAACTAAAATGCACCATAATCACACATATTAGCAATTCATTATTATAATTTTATTTAATTGTATAATAACTATTTTAAAAATTGACTTCCAATCGATTGATAATGTAAAAGAATTTCATCTATTAATAGCGTACAAAAATAAACAGTTTTTGTTAAATTAATCGTTTAATCTCTATAATTGACTTCATTTCAAACTCTAGTCTAGTTTCACTTTTGGCATATACATAAAATTAGGTAAAATATTAACCAATTTTTTTAAATAACTATATAATTTTACAATAGTTATATTCAGGATGATCTCCAAATAATAGAACAAATAATATATATAAAAAAAATTACGTTGAAAAATGTATAAAAATTAAACTCTTCTGAATCAGTGTAAAAATTAAATATGTGAAATAAAAATAGTTGAAGCCTTGAAAATCAGTAACATACCGTCACAGTCGAAGATAAACGTTTCGACGGAATCGATGAGTTCGTCGGCGTTCTTGAGCGGCTGCGCCACCGCGCGCGTGGTGAAGGTTCCCATTCCACAGCTGTTACGTTTGCAATTCGATTTTCTCTTCCACTTGAAGATGGCGGAGTTGGAAGATAGAGCGTTACGAGCAGCGTCACAGAATCTATAGTTGACGGGAATTGATTGGTGCCATTGGCTGTGACTGTGACGAACACAGGTGACTGTAACACTCTGTGTTAAAGTGCTGCTTCTGAGCATTTCCTTCAAAATTGCTAAGTTTTTTTGTTTTATTTTTTTGGTTATTATTTGTGTGGTGTGTGCATGGTGCCGCATGTGATACGAAGGTGAAATGGTTAAGAGATTGAACACGAGCCATAGGTTTTGAGTGGACCAAGTTGGTGCGCTTTTGGATCATAATCTCGAGCCCAACCTGAATTTTCTGTGGATCTTATTTTCTACACATTACAAACATTTTTTAGTAATACGTATTATGCATTTTACAACTTTTAAGAAAACAAATTTAAGAAGAAAAAATAAGTTTGTTGACAAATTAAAAATAAGGACTTTTAAAAAATATAATACTAAATTAAAAACTCCTTGTCCAAATTCATAAAATACTTCCACCATCATTAACTTAAGTGAGAAAAAAAGAGAGTGGATAATTACAATTTAACAAATTATGCAAGGAAATAACAATGTATCAAAAGAATTTAATACTATTGTAAGGAAAAGAATAAAAAAAATATCAATCTATAAACATTGGTTTCCAAATGAAAGAGAGGAGAGCAGAATATTTTCAATGTACTTTATTTATTTATTTATAAATTGTGATTTGAAAATACTTAATCATGTGTAAATATCTATTTATAAATTGTGATTTGAAAATACTTAATCATGTGTAAATATCTAAAAAATAGTCGTAAAAATTCATATAAATAAAAAAAATCAAGTTATTCAAATATTATTATTATAAAACCATCATCTCTCTATAAATGTTTCTCTAATTCTTTAACTCTTATTGTCATCAGACTGACAATCGAAGTTTGCTTCTAGATTCGTAGTCGTAGTAAAGAATAGAGTAACATTGTCTGGTTAGATTTTGAATTTGAGTAAGTTCAATTTTACCATTTTTTTTTAGAGTCGGTATTAACTTTATGTCTCCCCTTGAGAATGGTGTTTGCATGTAGTGATTGATGGTTTAGAGTGTTTGTTAGCTCAGTATTTTAGTAGTGTAGTCTAATTGTTAATCAGACATTTGTGATAGAGGTTAGAGCTACTTCTATGACTTCTAGGTGTGAGCCTTTTTGTGATAAATTTTCTCCTTTTCAAGTAAGAGAAGTTCAGTTGAGAGTTTTAATTGGTATTAATCTTACTTCTTGGTAGAACTATGGGATAAATGACTTAAATGTGGAAGTAATATGTTCATTAGTTTCAAAATCTACTTGCAGGTCTGAAATTGGTTAGTGACAGTAGACTTAATCTAGTAGATTGTTTGTAATGATAGTTAGTAGTAGCAATTGATGAATTTATTTTATAAGCTAAAGAACTTGGTGTGGAGGAGACTTCAATTGTGATGTGAATTATTTATATGATGCATAAATTTTAAATTGGTGGATGATAGTGGAATTTGGACAGTATAATATAGTGAAATCTTTATAAAGTTGTGCATTTCATGTAAAATTGATGAAAAATAGTATGAATGTGAATGTGCATTTGTAGGAATACATAGACATATGTGGTTGAACTGAATATGAGGTATGAAAATATAATAAAATGTAGTAAAGGATGTTGTGAGATGTTTAAGATAATATGTTTAGATAGCCTACTGAGTTACATGTTGAATTTGATAATGATGAAAATTATTTTATTGGAAGGAAATATTGGTGGCTTGGTACTAAGTTGAGGAAATGAAATTGGTTAATTGAGTTTTGATCATCATGATACTCGTCGCACTCTGCATGTTTGACATATGACACTTATCTCACTCTGCATGTTTGACACATGCACTCGTCACATTCTGCATGTTTGACACATGCACTCTTCACATTCTGCATGTTTGACACATGACACTCGTCTCACTCTGTATGTTGGACACATAACACTCATCTCACTGCACATGTTTAATAAATGTCATTCATTTTATTTTGTATGTCCAACAGGTGACACTCGTATTATTACGCATGCAACATGTGGTAATATATGATCACACTTGTCTTATATGCATTTTCAACGTGTCACAATCTTCTTAATTCGCATGTTTGACACATGTAAATTGCCTTAATTTCCAACTTTAACAAGTGAAACTTTATACCTGTCATGATAAGTTTTCCCCCAACCACATATAATTATTATACAATAATGACAGCATAATTTTAAGATGAACATAAGTTATTATTCATGCATGTGAAATTATGTAATGTTTAACCTATTGTTATTTTTTGGATATATGTTTCTTTGTATTTTGATATAATTCATACATTTAATTTACTAATAAAATATTAAATATTAATAAATCATGTAGAAGGATATAATTATAAAAAATTAAATATTTTATTTATAAATAAGAAGATGGAAACCAAAGTCAAAACACTACAAATAAAAAATTTATTTTATCAAAAAACTACGCTACATAACATTTTGACATTTTTAGGACTCTTAATTTCTCAAATTATCTTCTTCACTATTCATCCCAATCATCTAATAAAAAATAGCTGAAATACTACATCCAAGATACTCGTTTCAAAATATTTAAAATACTTTACGGATGCACTTTAGAATGTCAAATATACATAGTTGATAATCTTGTGAAGATTCCTATTGAAAATATCATCATAAACTGTTCTTTCATTAAAAGAAATATAGAAACTAATGTATTAATGTATCATGTCACTCAATTACGGATTAATATCATCATCTTCTATATAATTATTTGAAGTTTGATGTACCTATGTTCATAATTATTAAATTATTTTGTATGATTCAGGTTAAAAAAAAATTATGTGCATCATACATCAATATCGAAGAAACTTTATTTTGATGTAACTGCCAATTTAAAATTTTGGGTGATTTTCCAGCGTGCTTTGAAATGAAACTTTCCAAGACCATGATCAATAAATTCTCTTAGTTGAAAGTAAACAAAAGGTATCAGTGCTACGTGGAAAACAATTTCACATAAATCTTTGTCTAACGGCTATGCTGCTCTGAACCAAATTTTGTTCCCCTATTGGTGTTGTTTTTCTCTCACACCAGACATTGAAAGTTGCAGAGGAGAGTTATGTAGCAGCAGAGCATGGCAGACCTAACCTCACATGCACAACAAATTGCCATTGAAGAGTGTGCCACAGACCTAACGGTAACAACATTGGAAAGCATGTAAAAAATTTAAATGGAGTTGATATTAATTTGGAGGAAGATAATAATATAACAAAATAACTCAATACCCATTAAAAAAATTGAGAAAAATAATAAAGTGATATGAGATAGATAAATGAAACTACATTTGGATTAGTACAACCTCCACTATTATCAATGCATGATTGATAACATTTACAACACTCAAAACAGAAGTGATTCAAAATAGACATGGAACTTATATTTGTCACTATTGCATGACTAGGAAGACATTGTAACACTAAAATGAATTAGACACAATCAAAAGCTAAAGTATTCTAAATAAAATTTGAATTGAACAATTACTTTTTATCATCCTTTAAAAAATAAACTGTAGATGAAAATTAAGATTACTCGATACTTGTGAAATTAATTAAGGGAACTAAATATTAATCTCTTGTTTTTTTTTTTCTTCTT
>Ga0123340_1006820_pt1 | contig 10892 bp, 1 predicted proteins | sample SirMexnodulemix_FD_89961 | JGI IMG/M metagenome (GOLD analysis project Ga0123340, IMG submission 89961) | Root nodule microbial communities of legume samples collected from Mexico - Siratro Mexico nodule mix | ecosystem: Host-associated > Plants > Roots > Nodule | place: Mexico: Nepantla... | reverse complement strand
TATATATATATATATATATATATATATATATAAAAGATAATTATAATAGTTTTTTCGTTTCTGTTTATAGTAAAAACAGCACACCAAATTATGTTTACGTAAAAAAAAGAAAAATATTTAATTATACCCTTTATAGATTCTAATGTAATCTATATTTCGGAAAAAGACACAAGATTGAATCCAAAGGGCAAACGAATGGCTTCCTCGCACGGAGTTTTTGAATCACATACATGCATTATCCAAATTTGGTCCCCCACTGTGACAATCAAATGTATTGAATTACACTCATTTCATGAAACTCAACTTTTGCAAATTGGTGACCGAATTAAGTGTAGTTATTTGGATAGTATGATTTTTGTTGGATTGTGATCATGGATATAAGACAATTTGTATGATGATTAACAATAAATTACAATTAGAAGCGTTGGTGCTATAAATTTGAATATATATTTACAATTAAAACTAATTGTTTACCTTTGTTTGATTTTTGTATTATGATAACGGTTTAGTTCCAAATTTTGTTTTTAGACATATTATATTTAGTTTACTTCCTCTGTAAAAACTTGTGTGTGTAGTTTTATAAGTTCAATATTACAACGTTCTCGTGTAGAAGATAATATGTATGAGTATATATAATTATGCATAAGGTAGTTATCTGTGTAAGGTGTTATTCGATTACATTTTCGTTTTTTAAGAGACGTGCCATTGCAAAAATATAAAACCTTTAAAATTTCTCACTTCCATTAATGTGCAGAATATGAAAATGTTAAACATCCTTATGAAATATATCTTTCCTTGTTGCATATTGTTATTAAAAGTTACAAAATTAATTATTTTCAATTTTTGTAGTTGAATTCTAATTTGTAAAGATTTGTTATTTTTTTTTTTAAATCTAACGGTTGTAAATAATGTTATTTTATGTAAGATAACTTTATCTTTTCACTTATCAATGCATAGTTCTTTTAATTAAATTTATTCTCTTTAATTAACATACAAAACATTAACACGAAAATCATCATGAGAGGTGTAGAAACTCCATTGTGTAGCTGGTGGAGAAGGAAGAAGATAACACTTGCAAGAAAAGCAAAAATCCAAAAATCTTTAAAACTAGTATAAGCGAAAAGAAGCTAAAAGAGAGAAAAGAAAAAACGATAAAGAAAATTAACATTTAAATTATTTAACCAAAATAGCAATAAGACGTGTAAATATATATAATGACAAACAAAAACTAAAACTAACAAAGAAACGTGACAATTGACACCTGACCTAATTGACTAAGAACAAAATAATTAAATAATTTAATAGAAAATTAAATACTAAACAATATAATAAAAATTTATCTACTTAAATATTAAATATTAGACGATTTAGTGAAAACTTATATACCAAAAACTATATATATTATATAATTTGACAAAAGATCATCTAGTAAAGACCAAATAATTTAATAAAAGACCGTTTGTTAAAAAAAAAATATCTAATAAAGAATTATCTATTGAAAAACAAAATAATCTAACAAAACACACTTAGTTAAAAAAATTAGGATCATCTACTCAAAGACTATTTAAAAAAAATAAAAATTAAAGAGTTTATCAATCGTCTTTAAAATTTGTAATTCTTAAGCTTTGTTTGATTGAAGAAGTGGATTTGAGAAAATGAATTTAAAGAAATTTGAGTACAGTATATATGAACAATAAGGTAGTTTGGATTAATGAATAGATGGTAAGATTTGAAAAGATTTAAAAATAATATTTGTAAAAGTTTGGAAATAATTTGATAAATGTTATAGATTTTTTTTATTTTTTTTAATTGATATATTTATAAAATTACTAATTAACTTTTATAAAAAAAGATATTTCGTAATTTTCAATTCACTTACAAAAACTATTTCATAATTTCTTATTTTATTCCTTCAAATCTATTTCCATAAACTAAAATTTTATTCTTTAAATTCTTTAAAATTTATTATCTCAAATTAATAAAATCAAACATATTTCGTTCAGAATAATCCGTATTCTTGGAAAGCATATTTATACAAATTGTTTGAAATATAGTCTTAGGTGTCCTTTGTCATTTTCTAGCAATGATGATGGTTGATGTGGCTAGCAGAGAGAAAGATTTCACTTCAAAAAGACAACAAAAAGTGTCGTATTTTGTGTACCTTTGAAAATAATTTTGACAAGTGTCATTGATTATGCGAGTTATAAAGGATTCTTATTGTAAACTGTGGAGAGATATAGAAGTGTGTATGAATGAACGGTGTTGGAGGAGCCAAATTGCACAGTGTGGTCGTGGAAAAGGGTGGTCTGTCTCGTCACCTTCTCTTTCGTTCTGCAATGGAATGCGCCAACATGAGTTACGCTGAAAGCATTGGAAACTGAACAATATTGTCGCATGTTGTTCCTGTTTTTTGTCACCATATCTACTATTTAATGGAACGAAGCAATAAATTAAAGAATTAGAAAGGAAAGAAAGATACCTCTGTAAAAGTAAAACCATACATCACTTTTAAGTTAAGTATCTGAGGATTAATTTTTTGACTAAACCGCGATTACTGAAAATACGATAATACAATATGACTAATTAATCGTGCTAGATTTGAATTGTACGCAAAATCTAGTAACTATTATTATATGAAGAATTTGTGATGTACGTTTCTGGAAGTCAAGATTTGAATAATTAACTTTTTTTAAAATATATAAGTATAAAACAAAATAGGTGTTAAAATTTGACAAATTCGCTTTAAGACAGATACAACATAGTTTATAAATTAGGAGCCCAACTAGGTCACAAATGGATCTAGGAATGGGCCCTTGCGTGGGCCCACGATAGCCCGTTTTTCAATTTTAATTTTATAATTAAAATCTCTCGTCATTTTAAGTTTGTTTATATTTATAGGTTAACCACGATCTCACAATGAACCTAAACAAATAGACAAAAGAATCCTCAATTACTTTTTATTGAAATTTTTATATATATAAAATATTTGTTACTTCCTTTGTCTTTTTCATTTTATTTAGCACTCCTACTTAGAATCAATAAAAGTCCTTAAAAAAGACTTGTTTTTTTTTTTTACTCTTGCATGTTGTGTACGTAAGCACACAATATGTATATGTTTGTATTTTTTTTAATCATTTAATTCTAATAAAAAAATAGCTCTTTAGAAAGAAAAATAATTTTGCATTTACTTGAGAATATATTAAAATTAAGATGGAAGGATAAATGATGTTAACTAAATGAAACAATAATGTTTATTTGATTAGGTATTGAAAGTATGACGAAATAAAATACAATCAAATGAAATTTATTGATAGTATTAGTCATTCCGTGTGATTGTTTTATATTATCTTGATTTAAGGATCTAGGAACATTAAATTAAGAAAAGAACTGAAAACCAAAACTGGACACTAAATTCGAAAAATAAATTTGAAACATTAAAAATTGAACATCTTAAATAAGTAAAATCTCTCTAAACTCATACCTTAATTTAATTACTTTACATAGTTGCAAAAAAAAATTAATTGACCGATTATAAAAGTGACAGAAGATTTAATTATCAAAAACACATCATACTAACTGAAACTCAAAGGAATTATAATGAATCAATCTTTCTCACTAAAGTCAAATAATCCATCAAATATCTATACTAATAATGATTAATCCTTATTAATTTGGTGACGGAGGATCTTATTGACAAATCCATGGATTTTGTGGCGGAACGGGAAGAACTACCGCAATTAAAAGAATATTTTAATTCATAATCAAACTACAAATTTTGTACATAAAATAGACTTTACCAGTTTGGAAAGATATGATTAGAAACTTTAACACAATTGATGTAACATTAAGGATATGTTTGGCCACGCCCAAAAGTTTAAGTGGTTTAGAAATTGAAGTTAAGAATAGTTTATACACAATTTACATCAGAGTTTGAGAATTGATAACATTCATATATAATGATTGATTCTTACCATATTTTTTTAATAAAGTTAAGGTGAAAGATAATATATATATATAATTAAAAAATAATTATGAATGAGTGCGAAATTTAGAAACAACAGGGTCATGGAGCATCTTTGAATAGTATAGTAGCTGGGCGTAAGTTGCAATATTGCACCATCGCATAATGTTACTTTCAAATAAAGACGTTACGATGTTCTAGATCTTTGTTTGATAAAAAACGTTGTCGTGGTATATCTAAGTTGAGTATTAGTTTCAAATAAACATATATCTTTTTTAGTACATCAATTAGTATTATATTTTTTTTAGTACAGATAATTAGAGATTCTACATCAATTAAATATGAAATCTTTAATAATTTATAAATATATTTATTATTATTTTATAACTCAGTTTTGTAAGATTAAGTTAAATTCAAAGTTCACTTCTAATATATTATTATAATCTAACCCATCAGACAATTATCACACCACTCTTATATATAAATTTCATACATATTTTATAAATAGGTACAAACCTCACCTTACAAAACGATTTTGTAAAATTTAGTTAAATTTAAAGTCTATTTTTTAATAGATTATATAAAAATAATATTTTAATCTCAACTTATATAAGATAACATATTATTTTAAAACTTTATAATTAACTTTAAGTTAAATAAAAAGATGGAACTACATATTTTATTAGAGAGATTTATTTATGTAAGATATGTAACCATTCATCTCGTACTAATATTTAAAGAGCACAGACAGAGTTATAAAAATATGTTGTATATATTGTACACACAAAATTAGTGTAACTTTCATCACATATTACAAAAGTGATATATTTAAAAAAAAACTTATATAATTGAATAAGTCATATTCATTACAACCACTCTAAAATAAAATAGTTGTACTTGCAAACATTACTTTAATTCAGATGATAAGCTTATTGGCATGACTTTTGTTTATTTTTTATTTAATTTTTTATGTTTTTAATTTTATAAATTTAGATAATGTGATTAATTATTTATTTATATGCTAATTTAATATAGTTTGGATAATTTAAAACATTAATGTAGTCAAATTTATTTAAATTAAATTTAAAAAAGTAAAATATTTAACTAATTTAATTAATTAATTAATTTATAAAAATATCTAGCAAGCACAAACTATCCATACATGCACAACTTTTTTATGAGAAAAAAAAACTTATCATCCATATTAGAATGATGTTTACAAACACGACTTCTTTATATTTTAAAGTTGTTGTGGCAAATATGACTTATTCAACCTTATCTTTTTTAAATATACTTATTTTTGTAATTTACCATAAAAATTACACCGCTCCTATAAAAAAATCCAATGTAATTAATATAAAAGAATCATAAGGATACAATGGGAATTAAAAAAATATATTTAGATAATTATAATAAAAATTAATTAATTAATCTCAACTAACAATTTCCAGCCTTGTCAATTATCCTTGTTTACGGTCCATCAAAACCAATTAAAGTAACAATTACTACAAATATATAAATATAGCAATGTCGCTTGACTCATAAACTAATGACATCAATGTATTTTATGTTATTTTTTTTTTGTTATAACCTGTTTCTTTTGATCTGATAGCTATACAAGTCAAGGTTGGATTGACCCGTAAACTAATGAATTAACTTGTTTATGTTTTATGTTAAATTCTTTTTGTTGTTAATTCGTATGTTATTATTTTGTGGTACTTTAGTTAGAGCTGCCAAATTTATATTAATATAAACTCGTGTTTATTGTTATGAATATTCTTTTAATTACACTTGCTATGAATGTAGGAGATATTAATAAAATTATTTTAAATAATATTTAAACCAAGATGCATGATTTTGTTGTATAATGTATCTTGTTGTTGAATATTAAATTTTAGACTTTTGGACATGATATATCATAATATTTTTTGTATTGATAGGTTGTAATATTTTTAAATTTTCAATTAGGCAAAAAATGATCCATTGGTTCATAGGCTTAACATAGACCAGATTGAGTTGTCAATTTTTTTTACCTCATTCGTAGGATTAGGTTGAGCCGGGCAAGTCATCCATTTTCATAGCCCTATGTATAGTGTATATTATCTTCGTTCAAGAATTAGTAATACTCGTAATAATAATGATGATAATGTAATATTATTATTAATATTTTAATTTATGTATGTAAGTATTATTGGCTCTTCACCTTTGTCTTCCTATACTTCCTATATTTCTAAATTAGTTGAGGCTGAAAAAAATCACATACTTTTATTTTCCCTTTCTTCATACATAATTTGTCCATTTACCTAAATGGATTAAATAAATACATTAAAAATATTTATTAAAATATTAGGAAACACAATTAAATAGAAGCATAACATATATATCAAATAAATGTTTAATAATATAGAAGTTTTTGCAATAATCTCTAATGCATCTGATAGAGAAAACATATTATGGAATAACATAATTATTCAATCTAAAAATTATGTTATCCCATTATAATTACAAAGGTTCTTGCCTCAATGATGGTAATATGGTTAAAAGTTGAGATATAAGATTATCTTCAACTTTTGTGATGTTGTCATCGTCATCATCATTGGTGGGTTATCTCCTATAAGGAGGTATACCCTATTTCACATGTCAAAAAACCTAGGAAATGAAACAAAGTTAATGCAACATTAATAGAGTGAATATTTTTATCTATATTAAAATTTCATTGATTAAATCTCTTGGTCATGTAAGTAGCATATTCAATATCTCTCCACTGGTTAAACCTTCATATTGCGCACAGATGCTCGAGTAACAACATCTTGAGCTTCATCAATAACCACTTATTTCAAGTTTGATTATAAAAAAACAACATGGATGGTTAACCCGTACTCAACTTTTAATGCAATTTTCACTACATGCAAGGGATCATCTTCAAGATATAATTCGCACTAGTTTGATATAGTAATGTAAGTGTGCTCCATTGAGGAATCTGAAGTAACACAACTCTTGTTGGTGTTAACTTGAACAAACTCACATACTATATAAGGTGTTACTTGAGTCTATTACTGAGAATGAGCTAAAGATTCAAATTTATCATCTCTTGCTTCACAGACTTTTAAGTTTGATTCAATTTTTGTTCAAACTACATTCTTATCCTCTACAAGATCGTTAGCTCAAAGATTTACCATTATTCCTTTGTTATGGTACACCAAAGTAATCACAGAGAATTCAACACCGTCGACACCATGCACACGTCCTAAGTGCTCTTGTTTTTCATTGGTTTATATCATAACATCAATAAAGCAAACTTGAGTGGTCTTTCAACAAATATTCCTACAAAACATATCAAAAGTGAATAATTATATACCTAACTACTTCATATACTAGTCATAGGGAATAAATAATACTATAACATATTGTAACACCTATAGTCTTATCAAAAATTTGTTATTCAACTCAAATGTTGTTTGTCTAAATGAATTTGTGCAAGCAACTTATATCATGCAAATGGAGATGATGGGTCAATAGATTCCTCATATCATGTTGCTTTTTTTCTAACCTTGATAAGTCTTTTATGTAATAATGTATATCCCTTGATAAATAATGAATGAGTACATCATTCAACTTTTGTAATTCTTAAGTAACGATTCTTTTATCATGTAATCCAAACAAGAAAAATATTCTAAAAAAATCTTAAAATTACATAACTTACATAAAGCATTATAGTAAATGTGATGTACTAACCTACTAATTGGAGAGATATTACTTTTTCTTCTTTTCTACTTCAATATTTGAAATCTCAAAATGTTGTTGTAAAGCAACATTACAAATCAATTAATGATTCAGGTACTAAAGAAGATAATTGAATAAATTAGGAAGTGATCTACATACCAGAATATCTTGTCATGTGTTGTTTTTATCAACCTCTTTAACATCAACCCAACAAGGAATGATAATAACCATATGACATCAGGTGGTCAAGATTCAAATAATTTTTGAACTTATCAACATTTGACTCTAATGTCGTGGTAGAATGAGAATTCATATCAACATATGTTCTCTCTTTAGTAATTTGTCTTATGGTCAATTAATGCAACATGGTGATAGATTTATTTAGTTTGCTCCTTTTCACTATTAGAATTCGTCATAATACTAAAAGATTAGATAAGTTAATTTAAATAATTAAATAAATTAAAATAATTAAAAAATGTCAATGATGTGTTAGACAAACATATTACGTCATTATATTTTTTTCATATCTCTTTATCATGATCATTTTCAATAGCACATATGTTTTCCACCTCATTATCCTTTGTGAAAGAAATTGTTCTATTGAGAAATAAGATGTCTCACAAATATAAAGTGATGCGTCATCACGAGTTTCGTGCTTACTCTTTTCTTACTATTAAATATTTCTCACTAATGAGAATCCTTGACATAAAAGCTTTGTCTAGTTGTTTATGTCATGATAAAAAATTTTACCTTATAACTAAATTGTTCAAATCCATCAAAACAACTAGAAATTATTCATTCACACATTCGATAATACCATCAATCCAATTTTAACTATTAAACATTTAATTTCTAAAGTTACATAATCAATTTCTCATAATGTCTTCTATGAATATGAAACAACTTATGGTCATGTTTATTAAAAAAACGTTTTTATAAGTTATTAATATGCATAAACTAAGTTCGTTTTCTTAAATTTGACAAAACTTTATCAATATATCATATTAGTATCTAAAGTAAATAAAATGAAAACAATGACTCATTATGATATACCACTTACAATATGTACTTAGAAAATAGCATATAAAATACTGTAAAACAAAATCATATCAAATTTAAGATTAAACTTAATCTCTATATATTAACTAATTAATTTTTTTTTCAAACTATCTAAATAAATAATTTAAGATTCAATATAAATGATTAATATTTTATAAAGTATCTAAATAATCAATTCAATATTGAAAAGAAATAATTAATATTTTGTTATTTGTACGAAATATAAACCAAAAACTAGTGTTTTCTTCTGTATATGCATTATACAAAATTAAATATTAATTAAATTATTGAAATATAAATAAGACGTTAATTAACATACGTATACCCTTAAATATCAATTAAGTAGAATAAGTTCACCTAAAAAGATAAACTAATTATCATTCCATCTACATCTGTTTAGTCCTTAATTTAATGCTAGATATTAAATTATTTTTAATGAATTTAATATGCTGTGTACAATATTATTTCTTAATTTTAGTTGCTATAGTTTAGTCCTAGAAGCTCACATATAATTTAGTTTCTATAATTTTAAATAGTTTAAGACATTTACTTCTCGGAACTATAATAGTTTGGTCTCTATCGTTTTAAAGATTTTTAAATTAAAAAAAAAATTGTTGGCGACACAAAAATAAGAAAGACAAATGAGTTATAATAATAAAACTTTTCTACATAAGCTAAAGTTGGACCACACAGAAAAACATATTTATATCTTTCTATGTGAAGTTAACCAACACAAATTAACTTTCCTACCTTAGAAAAATGTCAAACACATTAACCAACTAAGTAATGGTGATATAAATGACATTTTTTAAAGTTATTTTTAATGTATTTTCTATTTAACTATAATTATAATTTTAGTTGTTCATTTTTGTAATATTAAATTTTATAAAAAAGAAGGTATTTTTAAATTGAAATCAACAAATTAAATAACATTAATAAACTTTTTATAATTAATATAAATTGGTTATTTTTAGTTATACTAAGTTCATGTATCATTTCACGACTCAACCTACCAATTTAATGACATCCTATGTGTCTCACATTTGAACGACATTATCTCATTGGTTTTAATGAAAAATAAATGCAATGCCATAAGTGCCTCTGTTGTCTGTTGTTTGTGATAAGTCTCTCCTTGGAAATAAAAGTCCATGAAATGGTGTATACAAAGAAAAATTTTAAATATTCCAGGATTGTAACTATTCCAAATAAATTTTTAAGTGCTATACATTTAAACTTTTCAATTAAAAACATTGAAAAAGTTTAATTACATGTAAAGATTGATTTCGAATCATGATAATCTAAATCAGTTAATAATTTATCTTATAAAACAGCATTTATTTAGTTTATATTGCTTACTTTATTTTTAATCATAAGCTATGGATGTCTCTTAACTATTATTCAATTCGTTTAATTTTAATTGTTTATCACTGCACTTCTTTTGGTCTCTTTCTCCACAAGCTTCTACGCTCTTCTAAACTTTTTTCTTTAAAAATGTTTCTATCTTTTTACTAAGATTTAACATTTGATGTTTCTTTATTAATTTACTTTTACACATTTCAACATTTGAAGTGATGTGTAGGTTTAAAAATAGAGTTCACAATAAAATAAGCAGCTTTTTCCTGTATATTACAAAAATAGGTTTTAATATTTTTACTATAGAAATTTTCGTCATACTTTTTTGTTTTGCCCTTTTCTTCTTCCTTATAAGTATCTATTTTACCATCAATTTTATTGATTTTCTCAAATTTAAACCTTTTTTATAAAACTCCTTTTTTTGTGTTCTTTTCATTATAGGTGTTTGTTTTTATATTGTTTTTTATAAACGGTCTTTTATTAGATACTCTAATGTTTGTATGGTATTATGTTATTAGATAGTCTAGTGTAAAATTGAGATAGATTTATATGTTAAATTTATTTTAAAAAATTGTATAACAATTATAAACCGTATGCTAAATCCTATATATATTGGATTATTTAGAGTGTTACATAAAACTTCTAGTTATTAACTAAGTAACATACACTTGTTAACTTATTTTATACACTCAGGCTTCTAACTGCAAATGGTTGAATATAATTAATTAAATTTAAAAATTAATTAGTTAATCAATATTATGACAAAAAGTAAATTGTGTATACATTATATAATAAT
>Ga0123340_1006816_pt1 | contig 10895 bp, 6 predicted proteins | sample SirMexnodulemix_FD_89961 | JGI IMG/M metagenome (GOLD analysis project Ga0123340, IMG submission 89961) | Root nodule microbial communities of legume samples collected from Mexico - Siratro Mexico nodule mix | ecosystem: Host-associated > Plants > Roots > Nodule | place: Mexico: Nepantla... | reverse complement strand
TATTATTATTATTATTATTATTATTATTATTATTATTATTATTATAAAAAAACATTTATTATTTTAAAATTTATTAACTATTCCAAAACAATTTTATTGCTTTCTTTATCCAAATTGAAAAGTACTTTGGCCAAATTCAAACTGTTATTCCTTTCTCCTTTATTGAGCATAAAAGAAAAACGGTTTTTTTGAATAAATGGACACAAAGAGATGAAAAACCACAAAACGTAATATATAATTAAAATAAATTTTTAACACAAGATTTTAGGAAAAACATGTTTTTACCTGTATGGAAGCCCGATTAGAGAGTTCAAATCGAAAAAAGATCTTCGATGGGGTGATTCATTAGTTCCGTTTTTGTTTCCAATCGTAACGGAAGGCTTGGCAAGACTGGTGAGAGAAGCAACTAGAATTGGAGTTTTAGAGGGGGTTAGGGTGGGCCAAAGAGGGGTGGAGGTATCATTGCTACAATTTGCAGATGACACCCTGTTTGTTTGTCAATCTAAATATCAGAGTATTTTAGCGATTAAAGCGATATTGAGAAGTTTTGAGGTTGTTTCAGGCTTAAAGGTTAATTTTTATAAGAACCAAGTGGGTGGAGTAGGAATTTCAGTTGTGGATATGAACATATTTTCTAAATGCTTGAACTGTAGTAGCATGTACTTCCCATTTAAGTATCTCGGCATTAGTATAGGAGAGAATCCCAGGAAGGTGAATTTTTGGAGACCAATTATTCACAAGATCAAGGCTAAGCTATCTATGTGGAAGGGCAAACTATTATCCATGGCAGGAAGACTCTGCTTAATAAAATCAGTAATTACTGCATTGCCACTATTCTACTTATCATTTTTAAAGCTCCAAAGCAGGTATGTAAGACCATAAGAACAATACAATCCAATTTCTTCTGGGGTGGAATTCTGAAGGGAAGAAAATACACTGGGTTGCGTGGAATATAGTAGGTAGAGCAGTGAAAAAGGGTGGTTTGGGACTTAAGGATTTACAAAAATTCAATTATACTTTATTGGCAAAATGGAAATGGAGGTTGGGGACGTGAGAAGAGGGTGCTTGGAGAGATGTCATTGAGTCTCAATATGGGAGTTGGCAGAAAATGAAAGATTCTATGGTAGAAAAGAAAGTTCTCACTGGTGAAAAGATTTATGCTCAATATGTGAAGTTAGCAATGTTAATTGGTTTGACAGGAGGATAAGATGGAAACATAGAAATAGAGGTACTATAAAATTTTAGGAAGACTGTTGGGTGGGTGATAGGCCACTTAAGGAATCATTTCCTAGATTGTACTCAGTCTGAGATAACAAAGAGATGGTAGTGAGTGAAATGGGTGATTGAATTAGTAACGAAAATAGAGAAGAGTTCATATGGATGTTATCATGGAGAAGAGAACTGTTTGTGTGAGAACAAGAATTGAAACGACAGCTAGTGAGTGAGATAGTGAGATATCCACAATGCAATGGAATAAAGCTGCGCTGGATGCGTGGTGCTGGATGGGAGACGATACGAAAGTATACACAACCCAATCTGGTTATATGGCTCTACTAGAAGAAAATGTAAACATACATTTTGAAGGTGTGGGACCTCAATATACCTGGCTCAGGAAAGGTATTTGGTTGGCGAGTATTGATGGATAGAATGCCCTCTAGGGTGAATCTCGCGAGAAGAGGGATTAATATACAATGCAACCTCTGCCCACTGTGTATGAAGGAGAAGGAAACAATATAACATCTCTTTATGTATTGTGAGGTCTCCCAAAGAGTGTGGGATAAGTGTGATAGGTGGGTAGGATTAACCTCTGTTAGGAATAATGACATTATCAATCATTTTCGAAACTTTTATGCAATTAGTCTGAGTAGGAAAGCTAACATAGTTTGGAAGGGGATGTGGTTGGCAATAGTGTGGGAAATATGGAAACATAGGAATAAAATTGTCTTTAGTAATGGAGTAGTGGACGATGTTGAGATTTTTGCAATGACACAAGTGAATGCTTGGCAATGGACTAAGACTGGCAGGCAGAAAGTACATTTCTCTTTTTCGGATTGGTGCCTTAACCCACGAGAATGTCTGGTACAACTTAGGTAGTGTTTGAGGAAGAGTATTGGATGAGTGATTATTCTAGGGTTGGTGTTGCGATAGTTAGAAAGGGTACAAGGTCTATTTTGTATTCTTTTGTAGGTATAGCATGATAGCTTAAATCAATAACATTCTTACAAAAGAAGAAGGAGAGAGGAAACAAAGTACACTTTCCAATGATAGCTGTGACAACTGTGAGAGGTGGGATAGAAATGTACAAGATATCCAATTGTATACATAGAAGAGTGTAATGCAACGATAGAAAGAATTTATAGTCAACACATTTGGAATTGTAGGTGTTTAGGGTGTAGTTCATTGTATTTTATAATCTGATCTTGTCTTTGGTGCTCTTTCATGCATAAATGTACGTTCTGAATAATTTCTCTTCTTGTAATAGGGTTGGAGTATCCCTGAAATACTCCCATTTATATTATTCTTTGCTGTTAAAAAGAAAATAAATTTAATTTTAATTTACATTTTCAAATTGGTAAATTTAGTCTTCGAATATATATAGTCTCTCCTTTAATATTGTGGTGGTAAAAAATATCATTTAAATATAAAAGGCTAAATTCAAATATTTGTACAACATTAAATATCAAATTCTTTAATTTGAAAACACGGGGAACAAGTTTAGATATTAAACATATTTTTTTTTGAAAAAAATTAATCGAAATGTAACCATTAGTGATATAAATTTCCACATTTTAAAATCATTTTTCGTTTAAAATTAAATTGCAAAAACCTGTTATTCAGTGTAGAAATAAAACTATAAAGATGAAAACAACATATTAAGTTCATTTAAATTTTCTGTTTAGTTAATATTGAATCAAATTAAGAATAACTAGCTTTTAAAATTTAATATAGCAAAGCATTCACACTCAAAAAAGTGAATCAAGAATCCAAAAAATATATATAACACCTGAATCAGTAGAACCATTAAAGAATGTACACTTGCATAATCTTCTAGAACATGATGCCTAAATTTGAAGAAAGAAAGCTATAATAAAAGAGTCAATAATGCAGTGACAAGTGACAGGAGCATGTGGTCTTCCCGAGTCTGGTAGTTAGGCAAGGAGTGCTTCTTTCCTGTCCATTTCTCATCACATAAAGTTAAAACTATGGCTGCCGATCTTGTAAATTAATACCAAAATAACATGTTATCTCACGTTTAAGGTTGTTGTTTCACGACTCAAGTTGTTTATAATAAAATTCTTCACGAGGATTCATCAAAGAAGAACACAAAAAAAATTAAAATTTCAGATAAATTTACCCTCATGTATTTTAATTGTTTTAAAAAAGAAATATAAGAGATTGAATATCGATAGAACTATCTAGGTCTTCTAGTAGCCACATTTTTAGAACGGATGATAGAGTTCCTTTCTTTTAACTTAAAAAAATTATTCGAAGTTAAATTTATGAAGATTTTTCAGCTGCTTGTTTATGTGATTTTTCTTGAAGGTTATAAAGATTTTTCTTAGGCAATGAAGGATAAGAAATGTTTCCACTAACTATACCTGTGAAATTTAATTTACTCTGCTTGTTTGTTGATGTTTATGTAAATTAAGTGTAGAATGTAAAGATGAATGAGATAAATAATATAAATAAATAATTAATAAATTTATTATAGTTTTAAAGTTTTAAGTTAGAAGCAACGTTGATATTATCTATATTATGGTGATTAGTTTTGAGATAATCGGTCTTATTATAATTGATTTTAAGTAAGAAGTATGGAGAGATTGAGAAACTAGTTTTAAATTATATTATGAAAATCAATCTAAAATGATCGGTTTTAAGATCATCGGTCCTGAGACAATGAGTCTTAAGATGATCGATTTTGAGAGAATTAATTTTTAAGTAATTAATTTTGAGATGAGTTGTTTATATAATCAGATTATAAGAATTGGTTGATTATTTGGTAATCAACCTTAAGATAAATTGTTTATCCAATCAAATCATAATTATATTTAAATTTTTAAACAAGTATTTATATAATATTGAAGAAAGATAAATAACTTTTTGTCTTTATATAAGAGTTGAGACATCTTTAAATATCTTTATTTAATTTATTATGTTTTTAATAAAAGAAAATAAATGAATTGAAATTTATTATGAGATATATATATATATCATATGAGTTTATGCCACTGATGACGTGCTTGAGTTCCGTTACTGAATAGTAATTGAAGGTAATGGTTTTCATTTTTTACCATTTTGTTAAGGGATCTTCTATTTTGATGTAACACGAATACAATGTAATATGTTTGTAAATGGATACACATGAAAAATGATGGCATAGTATAGATACCTAAATCGTGTAATCAGTAGGACAACAGAGGCTAACTATCTATAACTTTTTTTTCTTTTATAAAAGTTAGAACATTACTCAAATACTTTAATTTTATTATATTTATTTTATGACTATGGGTCCTTAAATCCAAAATACTCCAAATTGCACATTGACTCGTGTTAGTGTTGTTGATAAATTTTCTGTGGTATAGGATTGCTATTGATCCAAGAAATTCTTAGTCCTACCTTTGGAGCTGTGCATTGACTTTGGGTATTCAATGTGTCCAAATCCTCTAAATCGAGTGTTCCAGAACAAGTCATTATATTATATTTTGCTTAAACATTGAATTTCACATTATTTTTCATGACCGTCTATTTAAGTAAATACATATACAATATTTCCTAAAATATATTTAAAGTAAAATACACACTAAACTAGTTATTAGGTAAAACAAGCTTAAATTATATTGTAATGTTTCAGGAAGCATTTAAATTTAACTAGAGTACTATTAAGACTTGAGTATGTTTTTACTTTGTGTAAAATTAGCAAGTTTGATTTTAGTTTTTACAAAATACACGTACTTAATTTTAATTTTGAATCCCTTTGTAATCAAGACTATTTTATAATTTATTAGGGATCTAATATTTTAAATAAATTTTATGTTTGGTTAGTATTTTATCCAATATGGATTGTTAATTGTGTATAAATTTGAAATTGCAATTTATCTAGAAGCTCAATCATAATGATAAAAGGTCACACAAATTGATACCTAGCTGTTTAGAATATACCGCCGACAAATAAACCAAAAGACATTTAATTACGCTACTTCTTTTCTTCCCACCAACAAGGCCATAAATTGAACAACAAACTCTCTTCTTCCACAAAACAGCAAAGTCCAGACAAATCCTTTGACTTAGGGAAGAAACAAATTGAAAATAAGAAGCAAAGATTACTTTCTCTTGAAACTTCATGAGATCAACACCATGGACTCCCTTTGTGGTTCTATAATTCAAGACACTTACGTAGCCACAAATTCAGCAGAAACACTTCCCTCTACACATTGTTTGGGATCACCATCCAAAGAGAAATAAAAAAATCTTCTTGAATCTTCACGAAACCATGCTTTTAGGGGAAAGTCTAGGACCTGTTTCAATCATTTTTTATTCATAGGTCTTCTAGAAGATAAAGATAGGAAATAAAAAATAAATTTAACCTTTTTATAAGACAAAATAGTTTATGTATAAATAAAAAATAGATTTATAATAAATGTTTTATATGAGAATTCTAACTTATTTATTTTTATAGCTACTTCAGCAATAATCTAATATTATTATTGTTATTATTACATCAAAGAGAGAAAAAAATAAAAAGAAAGAAAGCAAAAACAAAAAGGAAGAAAATAATATACGGTGTAGTAACATTATAGATAATTGGATAGAAAAATTAAAATAAAAAGTAAAAATGATATATTTGTATTTTTTTTTTTTAAATATGAATTGGTCATTTCCTGTTAAAGACAAAATTTATCAATTTTTCTTTTTATAAGGGGAAGGATACAAAATGTTGTAAATTCCATTTTCTTTCCACATTGGAAAAGTACTGAGTTGTCAAAGTCTGTTATATTGTATTTAAGCTAAGAATCAAAAGACTACATAACTAACTTCAAGCCAATTTTATAAGGAAAAGAAATATTAGAAGAGAAATTTACATCTATTAAAATTCTATAGTTAATAAAACAATGTAAAATTGTATAGTTAATAAAATCAATGTAATTCCCTATGTTATAATCTCTGCTTCCTTTCTCATACTTTGATAGTACATTTTATTCACATTTATTATTTATGAAGGAAAATTGACTTATATTGCTCACTGTTACTCATAAAATACCAATAAACAACATTCTCTCACCTATTTGTATGGTTTTTACTATCTAACTTTGTTCTATCATAAAATTTCACACTAATACATAATTCATCAAAAAGACTTAGATACCAATGTATAACTCAAAATTATCAAAAAGACTTAGATACCAATGTATAACTCAAAATTATTGAATATTGGATGAGTAGTTTTTTCTTATCTATTCTCTTATCACATTATACCACCGGTAAAAAAAAATTTATTTTTGTTATTTTTTCTTATCAATGATACCAAATTTTATAAATAATGGGATAAAAGAAATACTTTTATTCTTATATAAAAGATAACTCAAGAAATGTATTTTATTGTATCATTTCTATCCAAAAAGATATCCTCTCTAACATATTTTTCAAGATTTAATCTACACAAGATAATCACGATTATCCCTACCAAAAAAACCAATAATAATCCCACTATAAAACTTTAGTAACACTACTCAAGAGAGCATTATCCTTCAAAATCATAATGTAGGAAGAAATTTGTAGCATATGTAATGCATTCTGACCCAAACATATAAAGTGTCACAAAAAATGCCCAACTAAAATAGGAAGAATAGTTGTATGGGTTGGTCAGGTTTTCATTACAGTATTTATCTTCCATTGTCCAGAGCAATCCCAGCATTCCTCTGATATCATAGCCAAGATTTACAGATTCTTGAACACAACTTGAAGAGATATGCTTCTTATTGTTTCAATATTCACCTCTTATGTTAGTTTGGTTTGTGCATATTTGTTTATGTTCCTGTCCTCGAGATTTATTCTTACACCCTTATTGCTACTGTGATTTCTTATACCAATTTCTTTAAAAACTCCATCCATAATCCCTGCAAGAATAACACCCTTGTGTAGTATCATAAGCAAACGAAAATTTGACACCCAACACATAGACATTGAACACAAATCACTAACTCCCAGTTTATGTGGTTCCAATTAGCATACAGCGACTACCTAATTCATAGAGAGCTCCCCCAAATCTGTTTCTAACAAAAGCAAAATTCTTTTCTCACTAGTTAATTCATTTCATTGAATTAACTAATATGAAAACGAAAAATTTCCTTTTGTAATAGATGGTCTTTCCTTTAAAGATGTTTTTATTCATTCCTTCAACTTAATCCAAGTTAGTAGATATCTTAGGATGCACTTCCTTTCTAACTAGATTTATAAACACTTGTGCTTCCAAAATGTGTATTTGTAGAAAGTGGTAGCCTAGTATTGAATTGGACTCAATTGTAACACTTTTTTTCATATCCTCCAAATTACAACATGAAAAAATAACATAGTTTATAGTTTCAAATTTAGATATGCAAAAGATAAAAATAAGAATAGATAAATTGTATAATAAATCTTTCTTATATAGTTTTCCTTGCTAGTAACCTATCATGAATCAATCTTCAAATGAAAATACTCACTTTTGGTGGAATATTCTTGCCTAACAAATTCTTCATATACATTGTTAGTTTGATTTAGTCTTCCAATTATATTCATTTCGTACATTTCTTTACATCTTTACCCTCTCAAACTCTCCTTGCAGGTTATCAAGTAACATTTCTCCCATTTAAGTAAGTTTCTCTTCCATTTTAGGTTTCACTCCCAATTATCATCTTCGCATCTTTTCATAATGTATATCTTTTTGTTTGTTAGATAGAAAGACTAAATTTTTTGGAACATGTTTGTTAATTTTTGTGTTGTTGTTGTGGTAGTCACATATCATCTTAGAACTTAACCTTTTTACCCACCCCCTCCCAAAAACTTAACATATTTCTTTCTCAAACCATTCAATTTGGTTCTTCTCTCCACAAACCTTTTGTATATTATTCAACTACCATGACCTACTTTTGTTTCTCTCTTTTCCATCAATTACTCCAATCTCCATATTTTGAATTTACAATCTTATACCACATTTTAATCCTTTCATTATAATTTTTCTAACTTCATTTTCCTAGCAAGGCTTTATTGGACATTTATTTTTCTCCCTCATATTCCTCCACACTCTTTTGGGCAACATATGTTATTCCATTTGTCCTAGTGTATATTCTTTTCCTCCCCATGGAAAAAATATAGTTATGTCATTCTCATTACCATTTTCTTTGGAATTTTGAAAAAGATAGTTTCTAAGGGAACAAATGTAAATATAAATTTTTCTAAACACAATCTCCCTACAAATGATAGCCTTCAACATACTATGCTACAAGTTTTTTTTTTATTAACTTTATTAGTGATTAGTTTACACACATTTTTCCTTATAGATTTACCTAAATTCCAAAGAATAAGAAAGGAAACATCACATAACAAAATTCAATTTTTTTAGTAAATTCCAGAATCCTACTCCCTTCTAATCCAAATACTCCAATTTTATTTTTTTTGGAAATTGATCTTACGAATTGTCCACCAATTTATAGACGGATAAATTCCATGACTCCTCTTTTCACAATATCCTTATTAACTTTATTAGTGATTAGTTTACACACATTTTTATTAACTTTCTTCTTTTACTAAAATCTCTCATAAATTCCATGACTCCTCTTTTCACAATATCCTATAATTATTTAAAAATTTACATTTTATCCAATCTAATATTAAACTTTCACTTTGTCAAAAATTGAAATGTTAATTAGAAGTCTCATATTAAATAAAAATAAAAATAAGATACACAACATATAAAAAAAATTCTTTTGAATAAAGATTTCAAGAAAGTATTTAGTTGGTGTACCAATGTAAAGAAATTTACATTGAAAAAATTATTAAGAATTCAAGTGATAGTTAAAAACTCCAGATTTAATATAAATAAATATATTCTAGTTTTCTTTTTACAATTTGGAATTCGCTCCAACCTCCTTATATTTTCAATTCTCTTACCATATTTTTATTTATTTTTTAGATAAAAATTGAGTGAAACAACTTAGTAGCAAACACCTTTTTGCATCCATTTTGTTATAGCTTTTGTCTTTCTATAGATTTGTTAAAGCCAGCAACATTCAACGGCCGTTGTTGTAATTTCCATTTTTCCAAATTTTCCTCTTCACTCTAAGTTTGGATCTCCATTTTATCTAACTCAACATCTTTGTTAGTATCTCGTCTCTTATATGTCTCCAAAGGTTTTTATATTCTACTCCTTTATTTTATGTTTCAACAACCCTTTTAATTTTTATTTCAAATATCACCCAATCTTCTCATCCCTCCTTTATTATTTATTTAAATAATTTATCCTTCATCTAACAATCTAGTACCCTAAAATGCTTAGTACGAGACTTACTGAGTATTCTACATTAAGATTCTACGGTAATCATATATACTTATGTTAAAGCATATATTTTGCACATTCTCTCCAAACGTTTAGCCATATTCTTCATTGCTACATGAAAGAAAGAATTACAATTCTTTTGTTTCCATTCCTGTCATAATTAACCCTTCTATTTTTTTACTGTTACGAGCAAAGCACAAAGGAAAAATCTATATACATTTGCTCACTTTCATTTTGGAAAACATGTAAAATAAAAATAAAAGAAAAATTGATTAATATATAATAATACGTAAAGAAAAAGATGAAAGAAAGAAAATTAAGTATACAGAACAAAAAATTAAAACAACTTCAATCTTCTAGAGTTGTAGTATGCATAACATATATAACTGTATAAGCATATAAGCATAAAATAAACATCTAGTGCTCCTCTGAAAGTTTTTAGTTTAATTTATAAGACATTGTTATTTGTTATGAACGTGAGATGCACAATTATTCAAAATCCGAGTATAATGCTGACTTTATTTTGTAAGGGAAACTCTTCTTTTTACGAATTCGTGCAAACACGAAACATAAATAATGGTTCACCTGTGATTTTCAATAAAACAAAAACTTTATTTATAAATTTCCATTTAATTTTTTATGAGTAAAATAATGCACGTGTGTTTCGTAGGATTCGCAAATGTAGTGTGAATATAATAACACTTTTTTGAAATAAATATTTATTTATTCATTAAAATAAGTAATGAATTCAGTTTTTAAATTGCAACATATAATTGAAATAAATAAAATAAGAAATCTTCCTCAAATTTCACAGTGTTAATCAGTCATTAAAGCTATACAATTAAATTGATCCCAAAATAAATAAAAGCACAAAATGATATTTAAAATTATAAACTACCATTAGCTTTAGTGTTTGAAATTATAATAATAAGATAACTTAACCCACTTTTAAAGTATGATACTAATTTCCGCTCTTATATGTGTACTTATAATAATAAGATAATTTAGAATAAATTGTAAATGAAAATTAAGGTTCTACTATCAAGTGTTTCTATATACAGTTGTTATGATTTTGTCTTTTAAACGACGTTTGGACTAAATCAAAAGATAAAATGAATATAATTTGCTTTTGTCTCAAGTCTCAAGTAATGGGCATATCAAAATAAATAAATAATTTAGTTATAAGAGTTAAGGGTAGAATTATTTTAGAGTATTTTTTTTTTCAAGATGATATAATTATTTGATCTTAAGTCTGTTTGTAACATCATTAAGAAGATTAATAAACGTATTCAAAATATTATTTACTTCAAATTTATATATTTTTTTCTTCAAAAAACACATTGAAAAATTGAGAGAGAAATAT
>Ga0123340_1006814_pt1 | contig 10895 bp, 6 predicted proteins | sample SirMexnodulemix_FD_89961 | JGI IMG/M metagenome (GOLD analysis project Ga0123340, IMG submission 89961) | Root nodule microbial communities of legume samples collected from Mexico - Siratro Mexico nodule mix | ecosystem: Host-associated > Plants > Roots > Nodule | place: Mexico: Nepantla... | reverse complement strand
TATCATACCTGAATCAATTATCCAACTAAAGATAATCAATTAAAATGTTTATAAAGTATTTTTAAAATATTTTCAAAAACACTTCAAGATTTTTTTGAAGGTAGTAATAATTCATGCTACTTATTCTTAGATGAAATATTTCCCTGTACATAATCAAGAAAGCTATTACACAGATTTAGTTTCTTTTTCCTTAAAACATCTTCAAGTGAAAACTTTTCAAATATTTTGGTCATAATTTTAATCCACTTTATCAACAATGATAAGTAGGAAGCATGAGCATAAAAATTCATTTTTATTGGATATGCAAAAGAATTAACAGATATATGTTGCGAAGGTTAAAACTTGCGGAAGCTACATGTCTCATAAATAAGGATGTCACATTCAATTAAATTTGAATAATAACAATGTATATGAATATGGAGAAGCACAAAAAGAAAACTCATATTACGGTGGAGGCTCTTGACTTTGGATTACAACATATAAAGGAGTTAAACGAGACATTGAACGATAAGAATCACCCCTCAACCTCTAATTAGTGAATGGCTAAGAAGGATTTTAGTTAGTCTTTAATTAAATAAAATACTTATTTGCAAAATAAAAGCTACTTTGATTATAATTCTAAAATTAAAAATGTATTTGCATTGAGATATTACAAGAAGACACAAGAATTATAGATGGTTGGAATGACAGTGCACTAAAATCAAAAGTTGATGAGATATAAGTGTATCAGGAAGAAGGAAGAAATAGCAAATAGGAGAAAGAAAGATTCAATGTGAGACTAGTGAGAAATGTTTTATATAAGTAGAGGGATTTATTACAGTGATGTTTTTGTTACGTAAAACATTGTTTGACAAAGATTGTGATGTCAATTCTTAATTAATACAACCTAGAGTTAGAGTAAAAACAATGTTATAGTATGAAGACCTGGAGGAGGGGATCGTCTATAAACAACTTAAGGTTGTTGGAGATCAATGAAAGAGTTTGTCTCCTATAAAAATCATTGTATGACTTGAAATGGTGTCCACAATAATGGTGCGAGAAGTTTAAAAATATTTTTAGGAGGAGAAAATCAAGAAAATATTTTAAATCACTTAAATTTTATATTTTAAGGGTATAATCAACTAAAGAAATAATGTTAATCTCAGAAATGTCATTTCCTATCAAAATGACATCATCAATATAAACGAGCAAAGTCGTTATCTTTGAATTAGAAGATTTCAAAAATAAAGAATGATCAGCTGAATCTTGTTTGAACTTGTGTGAGAAAAAAATAAAATGAAAATAAAACTTGGCATATTGTTGTCTACTACCTCATCTAAAGCCATAAAGAGATCTATGTAAATGACAAACTTGATTTTCTTAATATGTTTCAGACATAGAAGATGTTACATCTAACTTCCTCATGCAAATCTCTATGTAGAGAGACATTATTAACATCTACTTCTTTAAGATGTCAATTATGTATAATAGCTAAAGATAATAGAAGCTTAATAGTAGTTAATTTGACTACATGAAAAAAAATATCAATAAAATCTAAACCTTTTAATTGAGTATAACTTTTAGCCACAAGACTAGTTTTATACCTATCTATATATATAACAATAACTCTTATCCAAGTGAATATTCGAAAAAAAAGAATGATGAATAGTAAGACTGATGTTATGCCCAGTATCCTCATTTTCTGTTTTTATAAAATTTTTACTAATATTAGAAATCTAAGTGTTACTGTTATTTTCTTCATAAAAATCATAATAGCATGGTCATTAGAATAATTATTGGTAGAGAAATCTATAAAGTATTTTTATTTTCCTCATAAGAGTGTGTATAAGGAAACTGATTTTCATAAAATATAACATTCCTAAGAACACTAATGTCATGAGACTGAAGATGATAGTCAACATAACCTTTGATGTTTGGTTTGAAAGCAAAGAATATCCCGTCTTAGCATGAGGGTCAAGCTTTATCATGTTAGCAATAATTGTAAATATGTGTAATACAAGCATCCAAAACAAGTATTTCAGTTAAGTCAAAAAATTTATTGTGTTATTTTTCAATAAGAGAAATTTTTTAAGTGAGAGTGAGAATGCAATTTATTAGATGGACAACATAATTCACTGCATAATTCCATAATTGCAAGAGGTTAAACTGAGACATTAAATAACTATGACATTTAAAATGTGTTGATTTTTTCTTTCAACTATTTCATTTTGTTCATGTGTTTCAAAACTCCTTCAACATTAAAATAATTTTTCATTTCAAACTTCAATTCATTGTCAAACCTTATAACTTTAGAAGTCTTGTAATACTGAATTTTGACAAAGGCAGCAAAATTAACTAAATGTATTCGTGTTTCAGTCTTGTTTTTCACAAGATAAAACCAAATATATAAAATATGATCATCAACCATATTAAAAAAAATATCTATAATCATTTAAAGATGATTTTGAATATAAATACTAGATATCGACATGAATAAATCAAATTATTGACTAACATAAAAAACCACTATGAAAAGACAAATTCTTTTACTTTACAAAATGACAAATATCACACTTAGCAGATTGATTAAATTATATATAAAAACATGTTTGTTACATAATGAATAATCCATGAACATAAAAATGGTCATTTTGGACATGTCAATTGTTAATATCTAGAAGATTACAATAAAAAATAGCTAAAAATTTTCAGATATTGAATTTTAAGCATACGGAAACTAATATTACAATAAATTAAACTAATCTTCTCTTTAATTTTCTACTATGAATAACATTCAGAAAATCTAAGGCAAATATAATTTTACAACTAAAAGCACAAACCAACTTAAAAAGTAAGTTCTTATCAAGAAAACATCATTAAATATGACAATCTTTAAAGTGACTATCACCTTATATCCTTTACGCAAACTAATAGTTTCCGAATGTAATAATTCAACAAAACTTGATACACACTCTTAAACAAAATTGTATAAAAAAATTATGAACTACTTTACCTTAAAAAGTTGTGTGTACATTAGTTATATTATTTAATTTAACCCCTCTTTACCTTAAAAAGCAACTGAAAATTATACATACTTGTATTATATATTCTTCATTATCAGAGTCTAAACATTTATTTGGCTGAATTTTCATCGGAACAATTATCATTGCTTTTTCATTATAGATATATTTCTATTATGTAACAATTTCACTATAGTTATATGATTGCATAATATTCGTGGAGTCCATAAGAAAAAAATATGTAAAAAACATAAATCAACAATGAATAACATGGTTAGTGTTTGTTTTTATCTTTTCTTCTTTTAAGGTGTCTTACCATTTATTTTTTCTGCATTAACTTCGTTTTTTCTAATAATACAGAAGTGGAAAGGAAGAAATGGATTCCAGCAGTGATGCCATATGATTGGAAGAATGAATATGAAATCATAAATAACCTGTAAAAAAAAGCTTGTTAAAAATTGTCTTCTGAATACCTTTAAAAATATCTCTTTCTTCAATTTGCAGCCATATGTTCATATTCTCATATGTTTTTCTTTCCCTTCATCACTAATGATTCTGTGTGAAGAAAGCCTGCAAACCACCTGCAAACCACTGATCATTGTCGCGAATCCAACAAAACAGCTTACATAAGCTAAATGAGATCATATCAATAATTAAAGTAAACAGAACAACATATTTAAATGATAATATCCCACTTGCCACATATCCCACTTCCCACGTGAACAATGAGCCTATCAGACCAATACATAACACATTTTCAATATTATTGTAAATCAAAACATTACATTGCAATTAATTACATTTATTACCGTATGATTCTAGTCTCCCAATAAAGCTTAAGATAGTATGGTAATAGTACTTGATTCGCAAAAGTGAATCCTGCTTCCCAAAACTGTATTATTGACTCAGGACTAAAAAGTCTTTGGTCCATTTCTCATTTCACACTCCAAAATATCTCCAACCTGAAAGCATTGACATTATTCCAACCACATACTCATTTACATAGTTATGATAATTATAACAACTTGTAAAGATTCATATCCATTATACTGAAGAAGGGGCTATAAGACTTATGTACAATTATTATTACAATAATTACAGAGTGATACAATAATCACATGATTATATTCCATCTCTTTTGTGGCTCTTCATCTCATCCACCCCAATGAAAAAATGTAACATGAAAAAAAAAAAAAAACAAAAGAGATATAAGCTACAAAATTTTCTTTTTTTTTTTCTTCTTTTTCTTTCTTCTCTGTATTTTTCTGCAATTTGATTTTGTTTCTGTTGATTAAACTTCTTGAGAGTTGTCTGGGGAGGAAAGAGGGAAGCAGATGTCTTCACCACCGGTGTTCCATAGAAAATGAGCATAGTTAGCAGCATAGAAAGAGTTATTAGGATCAGCTGAAATGGCTTCCAAATAAGTTTCTTCTGCAGCCCACAAATCGTTCTTCACTTTCCACAGGAAGGTGGCGTATTTATTATATGCCTCCGCGTCTGGTGGCTCCACCTCTATTGCTTTTTTGAAGTACTCTTCAGCTCTGTTTTCAAACCACAACCCAATTGTTAGTCAATAACACAACCACTTATCACATGTTAGATTAAATTGTAACTGCAAGTCACAAGATTCAATTAATTAGTTAAATAGATCTTGTTTACACACGTTACTCTCATGTAATTTTCTATACATAATACAGTGTATGCGCATAAAAGTAGAGTCTAAGTAAAAGTCAACAAGGTTGCGTGTTAGATCTTCCTAGTCCTGCACGTGCAAAATCATGCGGGGAAGACGATAGATCTTGCTCACAAATCAGTGGTGTACGTAAATCACACCACATACTCAACTATCAATATTCAATTGGAAAATGCGATTTGTTTATCTTTTCTTATTAAGGTTACATCTCTAAACAATAAATAAATAAATAATAATAAACCGCCCAACAGTAGTGACATCTTTGAAAATAATAGTAGCCATAATTCCAATACATCTTATTACACGCACACATATCTGTAAATGTCATTCTAACCATAAGAACAGTTTTAACCAAATAATTACTAATTTTAACTAAAATAATTTCATAATTTTCAGTGATGTGTTAACAAAATATACAAAAAATTGTGTTAATAGTATAAATTTTGAAAACTTTCACTTCTTATATAAAAATTCCATAACTTTCAATTATGTGTGAGTAAAATATACTAAAAATTGTGTTCTTCTGGTCAGAAGTTATTGCTCCAAGTTAAAAGTGAGTTTGTTTGGATACTACAGACAGTTTTGTAATAGACAATTGAAGACTATTACTAGCACCAAAAGTGTTACAGTAAATATCTAATTGAACCACATATTTAGGGTTAGACTTTGAAAATACTATTCAAACTGGAACAACTCCATTTGAGGAGTTGATCTAAATAATTCAGGACGATGGCTTAGCAATGAAAAATTCTCATAAAATAATATTATGAATGAGTAAAAGTAAGATTAGCAGAGTAAAAAGAAGTTAATTTTAACGAAAAATAATAAAAGTGAAGCTCTTTTGATATATGCGAACCTGTCATAATCGTGTGCAACGAGGTAGAGGAACTGGGCATAGTTGGAAAGAAGAAGAGTGTTCTTAGGATCCTGAGACAACCCTGTTAGGTACACAAGCTCTGTTCTCAGATACTCTGCATAGTCATCTGATTCGATCCTCGCCATCACCGGCGAAACGAACTGCTTCATCGCATCACGATCCAAACCATCACCTCTCATACTCACCTCCATTCTTGAAGCTTCTTCCACCATCGCGTTCCAAAGCTTAGCCTCTTCCTCCTCTTGTCCCGACACCGACTCTGTTTCCCCTGTTTTGCAAACCTGTGACGAAGCACCATTGGAGAACACCGTACCGTACCGGTCCGACCGGTCGAAACGGCCATCCCCGTCGGTGCCATTCGCCGCAGGACGCACCCTGCCGCCTCCTCCATTGCCGCCGCCAACTGAGGCGGTGTTCTTCCCGTTGGAAACAGAGAACGTCTTTACGGCAGAGGAATCAATGGTATGAGTGTGACCACCCCTTTGGTCTTGAACCTCCACGACAGTGGTTACCGGCTGTGGGGCCACAGCGGCAATCGCGGCGTTGTGCCCCATTGAGTAGACGGTAAAATTGGCAAGTAAAATCATTACATACACCATGAGAGTCGGTGTGTGAGAGAAAACTTGCTGAAACAACCACACGAAAGACGCGTGCATTTCGTTCTGCACGCGTTGGAGAATCCCTTGCAGATCTTCGTAGAAGAGCACCTCCCTCATTTGAAGAGTGTAACTATGGAGTTCTCTGATTATAAAAACCATAGAAGAGAAAGCTTTCTTCACAGAGCAATAAGCAGATTCCCCCGCGTCTCTAAACCCTTCCTTCCACTGCAGCTTCTTCTTAATTATCCTCAACGAAAACGGAAGCTCCACGCTGTTCGCTTTCCGTTCAATATTCGCCGGAATAATCTCCTCTGGCGGTTCAAACTCCTCGGCAAAACTCACTGAAGGAGAAATCTCTTGAAAATCCTCGGATTCCGAATCGTTGGCATTGGCGGCGTCACACGAGAGCTGAAACTTGAGCGCCAGATCCTCTATCTTCTTGGCAAACTCTTCGTCAGAGAAAGGCTCCAAGCTTGCGCTGCACGCTTTCGGCAACCTCTCCCTGAGCGTGAAAAGCGCGTGGTGATCAAAGGACTTCGTCCTTCGAAGAAGGCGCCTGGACGCAGGGAAGAGGTTGGAGCGGTGCACGAGGCTGCAAACTAGGGTTCGGGGCTTGGAGGAAGGGGAAGAGATTGCAGAGGCGAGAGTTTGTGAGGAGGAAGGAGAATGAGGAAGAACGGGTTGCGACAATTGCATGACCTTGAGTCCCATAACGACGTTGTAACAAGAAACCTGTGAATGAAAATCACGATTACCCCCTTTTATGAAGAAAGAAGTGTTCCTTTTAGCTCACTCCAACCTACACAACAAAAGGAAACAGATTCATTGGTAAACGCCACAAAGCAACACGAAATTCCTGCATTTCATTGGAATTCACCACATAATGATTACAACTTCCACGGAAAACGGATCTGAGAATATAACGCTGTCCAATAAAATCCAACAGTGAATGAATTAATGAAAGAACGAACGAACTTACTCACTGCAACTACGCAGGTTCGCGGGTTTGGGATTCTGTTTTTTATGAGACGCCGGCGATAGTTTTCCGACGAGTGTGACGGCGGAGACGAAGCGCAAGGGTTGCTGCTTCAGTTTATATCGAAAGGGGTAATTGGGGAATGCAGAGGAATATATAGGGCAAAGGCAAAATGTGAGAGAAGATGGAGAAAAATATCAGAGGGTGGTGACCGGTTGACACGGTAGTGGTTTCATTCTATTGCATGCAAACCGCCATCAAGCCTTACAGCTGCATCAGGTTCCCAGTTTCTTCGAGTGGGTCCCTTCTTGTCATTGTTCTCCACTGCCATATGCTGATTTTTTCCCAATCTTTTACTACATGAAAATTCACTTTAACACAAAAAACTAGAAATTAAAACAAACTTTTACTTAAATCTCCTTATATTTTCCCTTTTCCCAATTTGGTCACAAGTCCTCTTATTGACCAGTGTTGTTGCTATTAATATACCATATCATAAAGGTTTAAACCATTAAAATGAAAAACTTTGTTTTATGAAGTAAATCTTTTAATTTTAAAAAAGTTGTGATTATGACTTGCTAAGCATGAAACCTTCTTCACGTTCTAAAAGGTTTAGAATCATGTGAATCTTTTGCCAGCTAAATATTTGATTTATAAGTATTGCTAAGATTGAAAATAATATGTATCATGAATGGTTTTTATTATCTAGACCTAACCTTTTAACCATTATTAATTATAAATAAGTAGAATTCACAGTAGGAGTCTATTTTTTGTGGGTAAAAATAGTGTACTTTAAGTAACTATTAAATGGTGAAGTTAAGAAATTATTTTCACAGTCAAAATGCATAATTATGATTCTTTCACCATTACTAAAGTTAAGATGAATTATTGAGTTATTTTCCACCTATCTCCTTTTCTTAAAGTGGCATTAAAAATATCTAAAGAGGTTATGAAATTGTGGTTGTTTGAGATGAAAGAAATGAGTAGGGAGGGTCTTCAGAGTCCGAAGCGGCTTCTATCACGGGACCTGTGGATCCGATCTGGCCGTTTAGGTTGTGCCACGTGTCCACAAATCTAGTGACTTTTGGTGGCATTGGCAAAAGGTCGTGAAAATACGTGATTCATCACCAACCCTTTTTTCCTCAATGACCCTACTGTAGGACAGGTATCCCTTTACCCTTAAACTATTACTACACTTTTCTTCTTTGTCGTCTCCTTGGTTAAGGGGTCCTGTTCACACCCCCTCCACTTTTCATATCTTACTCATACTTAAAAACTTAAGAAAAATATCCAAACAAAAAAAAAATGCTACTAATACACTCTCTCCAACAAGAATAAAGTTATAACATAGTATATTAGTATTATTAATGAGTTTTATGTTAATTTATGGTTACATTGCCTTTGCTTGGAATGGTTTCCAAAATTAACTGGGAAAGTATTTTTGAAAATATTTAAAATGTAATAAGAATCAAGAGAGGTATAAATAAATAATGAAAATTGAGATGTCTTCCAAAAAAAACGTACATGAGGGACAAAGGAAGAGGTGACTTGCACTTGCAAGTTGGAACAATCTTTCTAAAGATTTTTTTCTTTAATAAAAAACTTAATTAAACTGTGTTTATCCTTTGTAAAGAAATTATAATATTTGTTCAATTATTTTAAAAATGTTGAAAAAAATATAAAAGCGACAACTCACAAATTAGTGAAGATATCATCATGCCCATCGTTTTTGTTTGCTTCCTTTACTAATTTGGCATGCATCTTCATGCCGCATAAGACAAAAATTAAGTCTGTCTCTTCACGTAAGGTAATTAACAAAAAATTTCATTAATATTTCTTTTGTATATATATTGTGAAATTTAACTATTTTGAAAGGTTGATGCTGCTGCATAATATGTCATTATAACCATTTTAATTTCAGAACGTCGGAGTTATTTTTTTTCATCGTGGAGGTAAAAGTTTGTTCACAAATGATGAAATTAGGTGATATAATTATTTTTAACGAAAAATATGTGTAAACTTGAATTTAATTATAACATGCACTAAATTATGTATACAATGTAGTCAAATTTTCGATATGTCGAAGATATATTGATATATTTTACGGTCTCATAATTATCTGTTAAAGCATTTTCGCAGCAAAAGAAAACCCTAGAAAAGTCACATGACACAAATGTACACTGTTATAGAAAATGTACACTATTATACATTCATTCATCACCTTACTCCACAAGCTATTGACCAGGAAAAATAGGGTAAAATAATTCTAGAAGTTCATGAAATCAAAGTGACAGCATGCTTATTTGAGTAGTCTAAGCAATTCATTTTGAGTTAGTCAATTGATAATGAAGATTTGATGGTGAAGAACAAAGATAGAATAGTTTTGTGGTTGAACAGTATAGGCCATAGGGCAATAAAAATCAATGAGAAAATCTAAAATTTTGGTTGGGAGAAGGAAAGAGGGTGAGAAACCAACGGTGCAGAATGAAATTCAGAATAAAATAATGGAAGAACTGAAAGTGAATAAGGCCAAGTTGCTGCCATAGCTGGTTGCATGAGGAAGACAGCAGAATCAAATCAACGGTTAAAAGTGTTTCCAATGCATCAAGTCGTTTTCAGTATTTGTTTGTTGATAGTAATCAATGGTTTCACCAAGGGAGAGAGATTCTTTCCTACTTTGTCCTAATAATAATTTCAATAATATTATATTAAAATAATGCATGTCTATTTATTCATTTTCTAGTTGGGAAGAGTGCCTTAGCATAGGAATATATGATATTATAATATATATATATATATATATATATATATATATATATAAGAATATTAAACAATACACAGAAAAACCCCACTTAAGTTTGTGAGGGTGAAATCTTAAATTATAAATTTTTTATTTGAATGTAGTTTTTATACTATTTTATAATTAGATTATATGATAGATAAATAAATAAATAAATATTTCAATTTTCACAGAATATTTATTTCATAAATATATATATATATAGTCATTTCATTTTTATCCATCTTTTTAATTTGAAAAGGTTGATTTAGCCTCTGCACCAAATCCCTTTTTTAGCACAATAATTGCTGAATAATTTAAGCAGCATGTGGTTGGTAACAAAATTTACCAAGGTGTGTCTGCCTAAATACAAAAGTTGTGCAATAAATTATGAACATTTTTGTATAATTAAAAAATATATAAAATAAATAATTTGATGAAGAAAGATAAATATAAAGATAATATAATTATTACACATGTACCACTCTTGCATGGGAAGAAATTTATGGAATGCACCAAAACATCAATGTAGTCTACATGCAACTTCTCTATTCATTTTACTTCACTCTTTGTTCCTTTTACTTTTCTTTTCTAGCTTGATTTCAAATTTACTCTTTTTTTAATCAGTACTGTCGCTAACAACCAAACATCGCAATCAAATCTTCCGTGTTAAACGTTAGATTTTAATTAGACTAATTAACACGTTGATTATTTTATTGCACTTAACAGCATGTGGGATAATGACTCTCTAAATATATAATATAATAATATATATTTAAATGGATATTCTCCCATAAAGTGGTTCGTAATATGAATCTCTATATATTGTTCTATATATGTAATGCAAGAGAACTTTCGGATAGAGTATAACTAATTCCTGCAAAATTAATATATATATATATATATATATATATTTTTATAAATTTTTTTTCTTATTTTTTTTAAATTTTTTATTTTTTATATATTTTTATG
>Ga0123340_1006811_pt1 | contig 10896 bp, 3 predicted proteins | sample SirMexnodulemix_FD_89961 | JGI IMG/M metagenome (GOLD analysis project Ga0123340, IMG submission 89961) | Root nodule microbial communities of legume samples collected from Mexico - Siratro Mexico nodule mix | ecosystem: Host-associated > Plants > Roots > Nodule | place: Mexico: Nepantla... | reverse complement strand
TTTTTTCTTCTTAAAACTACTTTCTTTTTATATATAAAAATAATCGATAATTTTAGCTCTTTCTTTTTTTTTCTTTTATAAAAAGAACCATTGCTGTAATTTATTTTAAAACATAGTAAACATGAATGGTATCATTCTTCAAGCAAAATATATATAAAATTGGTTGCCAAACCAATTTAAAAAGTTTTAACCTTTTTTTATTCAAATAATTTAAATTTTTAGTATATAAAAATCATCTTCTTATTTCACTATCTTAAATAAATTTTCTTTACATCAGGTAAAATTTCTTGACAGTAAGTAACCATTTTTTCATTCCAAAATGGTTTTATTACTATGCATTAATTTTCTGTGCATAACCCAATACAACATAAAACAAAAGAAGGATAGAAGAATTAATCGCCCTGTAATTGTGCAGTAGTGTGCATTAGTCTAACCATATCATTTAACCATACTTTAAATAGTACAATAATGACTTATTCACAATTATATGTACAACATATGCATGAGTTACTTAAATTCTCAAAAAAAAAATTGCACCATTTTGGGAATTTCACAAAAAATTTACTCTAGTTTAAGAAATTTGCCAATTATATAAATTTCACTAATAAGTTACTTTAAAGATCACATAGTGATCTGCATATAGTATTTAAATTAATGTTGAGTTCATGTATACTGAATCTTATACTTGTACAACTATAATCTTCGATCTGAGTTGGCAATGAAAATAATTTTTTAATTGGAGGTATTGATAGTATCAAATAAATAATTTTTTATTGGATTTTAGGGATGTTTAGCCTAAAATAAAAATGAATTTAGGTTATTTTAGGTATGTTGTTATGATTGGTAGCTGGTTTAGAACGGTGATGTTTTGAAGATGAGTTTAAAAGGTAGTGCTTTGGAGTGATGTTTTGTTGTTGGATAACAGTTCTTTGATAGAACGGTGGTCTATTTTAATCTGCGGTGAGATAAGATGTTTTATAGGGAGATGATTTTTCTTTATTTGTTTTCAGTGTAATAAATTTCAATTTATTTTGATTTGTGGTGAAATAAGATGGTTTATAGACAATTTCTGTTTTAAATAGTAGTTTGATCTTAATTTCTCCTTATTTATTTTCAATGTGGTAAATTTCACTTTTTTTTCTTTTTTAATAAAATCTTCCCCTTCAACATTTTTTTTAGTGTTAGGAATTCCACTTTTGTTTACTCACTCGTCCTCTTCAATCTTTCCGTAATAATTTTTTGATATAAAATAAAATTTTCATGTGAGATAATTTTCCAGCATGAGATGTGATATTTTCGAATCCAAGTATTCATAGGATCCTCTAAATGTAAACAGATTTAATCTGACGTGGCATGTGAAGAAATTTATAAATTGCCTCCCTCGGACGAGATGCTAGGACTCTAAAATCGAAATGAGACACTCGAGTTAACTTGTCGAGAGACAACTCGCCCTATATGTGAGACAGATAAAAAACTAACCAAGTTAAAATAACATTGAAAAACCCATGCAGAATATTGATCCTTTTTAGATTATTTTTATCTAGTTTTTTCTTTTTATCATAGTTTGAATATTTTGCAAGAAAAATGGGGGAACATGTTTTATAAAATGTTGAACAAAGAAAAACCACCTTAGCCAGGAGCCTGGGAAGGTATTAATGTTTGCAACAGCATAGAAAGAAATTAAAGTTTGGTGGAGATGTTCACGTTATCCCAACTAGTGGGTTGGTGCGTATTGAAACATAGGTGGGTGGCTGCTAGGGAGTGTTGAAGGAGGGATACTGTGCAACATGTAATTAAGGATTTTATGGGTGAAAAGGGCAGAAAGTAGTTGGAAACTCTGATAGACACATTGAATTGGTTGATAAAAAAGAGGTAGTATTAACAAAACAAAACTCAGTCACGCAACGTGCCCACTCCGTCCAATTAATTTCTACTTTAAGCACTTCTACAACTGTTTGATACAATTGGTCCCTTGCCAACATCTCTACCAACCATAATTTAGAGTCTTTGAAATTCATCATTTTGCTAAAAAACCATTGATGTCTTACTTGGCAGCTATATTATCAATTAACAACCATATTTGTTGAACGTTTCGTTGCTACAGAGACAGCCTTTTCGGGTAGGTCACTGAGTGGGCCCCCAGTATTTCGTAAATTTCGAAAACAACGAAAAACTGTTTCTACAACACATTATCTCTGTTCATGCAATAAAATATGCATTAAATGAAGTCGTAATAATGGCCAACAACGAGTATTAAGACTATGATTTGAATAGAGTCTAGGACAGGGTTAATAATTCCAAATTCCGTTCAAATTAGAGGGCTAAATAATGGATCTTATTATAATCAGCTTTTGACCTGCTTGCTTCATATGACCGTTAGTAAATTCTCCTTTTAATTATCAAAGTCTACCGAGGTATTATGTCACAAAAAAACCTTAGTCAAATTATTTTGTCCAAGTTCCAATAATTTGGCCAAACTTCTAAAATAGTTAAATGTAAAAAATTGCAATTAGATTACCACACTCATCTTTTAAAATGTTTTAAATATAAGTTTGAGTGTGTAAATAGATACATGATCTTAAAATTTAGTCATTGATCTACCACCATGCACTAAGGACGTTCCATAGTTAATTGTTATATCTATTTTCTTAACATTCACATCACATATGTCCTTCACATTAATTTCCAGTCTTTAATTACCACATATAAAAATTCAATGTAAATGTAAGAGATGTAAAAAACAAAGTTCATTTATTTCATACTTATACTTGACTTAGAAAAATATTTTTACATCAGATTATAACAGTAACATACATAAAAATATAGATATATTTATTATCAAATAAGCTTTGTCTGATATATAGACTTTAACAGTATAGTTTTAGTGTTAAATTTTACATCGGATAGTTAAATCAACGTAATTTTATGTTGAATATAATCAAATTAAATACAAATTTATGTTGGATATGATGAAATTTAACATAAATTTACATCAGTTTACTATAAGAAAAAAAAGTTATTTAGAGATCAAATTTTAGCTATCAAATGAAATTGTTGCTAATTATGATCAAAATAGTCACCAAATTAAATTTTAATTGTTAAATAACTACAAAATATGAATTTGGTGATCAATTAAGTCAATATAATTGGTATCTAACATTAGTTACCAAAGTTCTAGTGACTTATACCATTAGATTCTAAATTTACTTAGAAACCAATTTAAAATTTAATGATGTAGGTAACTAAAACCTTGGTATGGTAACTAATGTTAGATACAAATTATCTTGACTTAATTAATCAATAAATTCAATCATTATTTCTATTTTGTAGTTATTTAGTCACCAAAATCTAATTTGGCAGCTATTTTAATTACAATTAGCAACTATTTTATTTTGTAATTAAAAATTAGTCTCTAAATAATTGTTATATACATAATTAACGTAAAAATTAACAATTTTTTATTCAATTTGATTTGACTTAGATTTTCAACAACTGTAATATAAAAAATATAATAAAACTATAACAGTTTAATGATGTTTGTTCACCAACCTCAATGGTATCTATTCACTAAGAAATACTCCCATGTGATTAGAGAAAAACTTTCACCAGAAGAAATGGAGTAAAAGAATGCAAAGTGGCCGCGTTTAGGATCAACCACCACTGCGGAACTACTCTTACCGTTATCGAACATAAAAACCTTATACAAATTTTAATGAGTAAAGATACATTAAACTCCTGTTATAAAGGATAATAAAGTGAGGCAGAGTTTTTTAACACGGTATTAAATGTTGTCAAAAAAACACATAGCATTGTCTTCCTAATGTATAAACATTCTAATGTTTCCCAACATTGTGGATTCAAAGACCGGATAATTCAGTTGGGGTGAAATGTCGTGTGCCACCTATTGATAAAATATACATAAGATGGAAAAAATTAATGCCAACCAGGAAAATAAAAACATTAAGATATCTGCAGACATTTCATAATTAAGCTTTCAAACTGTTTTTCAAAGAAAACAAAATTTCTCTAAGAAAGAAAAAAGAAGAGAGAAAACAAAAAAGAAAACAAACTTTCTCTGAAAAAGAAAAAATAAGAGAGAAAACAAACTAGAAATATCATTACTAAAATAATAAATATTAGAAGGCCAAGTCAAATATAACCCCGCTGCCACAAGACTCTAGTTAATTGAAGAGGTCAAATTAATTATGTCAAAGTTTTAAATCAAAAAATATCACAATTTTAATAAAATAAAATAAGCTTTATTTCGGAATTGGTTATTCTTATAGTTTTTATTTTATTTTTTTAATCTCCAATGAAACAACATCTCACTGTTATTGTTCAATATATTAGTCAAAAGATATAATTTTTCTTATATTCTCCTTCAACCACAAATTGTGTAAGCAATTTTTTTTTTAATTGCTCAACAATGTAAAAGCTTTTGCCCTAATAATGTATGTCCGTTAAATTCTAATAATACGACTCATTTGTATGCCTTTTTTTTGGTAACATACAATTATAAAAGGCTTTAATATCTTTTAAATTTCTCAATTTTGACATGCTCAACTTTGTTAGTTTTTTCTACATTAGGTTAAATCTATATTAAACTAATCAAATCGATTTTATTTATTTTTTACTTCAAATTTGAACTAAACCAATTAACTTAATGGGTTCAGTTGTTTCATTTTTTTTTCGACTTTAATCAATCCAACGTTTTTAGTAACTATTATAAACAATTTAATTAATATATTCTAGACCTTCTATAGAAAACACTTGAGCCTTTCGAATTTTTATTTTCTTCTACTTCTTTTCTTCATTCTTTTAAAACTTTTATTAACCTTGTCTATTTTTATTAAGTGTCTTGGTCTAGTCATGTTTACTACATGTTTTTGTAATATTTTATATGAAAAATTAATAATATATGTAAAAGAATAACGTAAATATTAACAAGCTAACCAAATTAAATTTAATTGATAAAATTTAGATATAACTTAAATTTAAATCAACTTAATTACCATCTTTAAAACTTATAGATTAACCTGGTCTAAAATGAATTTGGACTTTAATTAATCTCAAAATGACACATTTTTACAATGGGTTAAATAATTAATTCTATTTATATGAAAAACTCACTAGTTCATGTTAAACTCGTGATGAAATGAGTTGATTCATTAACTTATTTAAAAAATCACCAAATTGTAGAAATAATACTAAATAAAATTTTAAAATCTTTAATTTATTATAGATTATATATTTATAAAATCTCAAAAAACATGAAATTTGTAACATCTCTAACTATATCATTTAAAATAGAAAATATATACATATACTAAAACAAAACATCAAAATAGAAAACTTCATATACTAAAACAAAACATTAAAATAGAAAACTTCATACGTTCATAGTGGAGTTCTATCATCTGTAACAGTCTTTACTTTCGTATAACAATCAATGATCACAAATTTTAAATAAAAATAACAAGAAAAAAAATAAGCTAGAAATTTTTGAAAGATATCAACATAAATTTAAATTTTTATTCAAACAAATTACAAAATATCTCTAATTTTCATATCTTATTTTTTACGGAATACTAAATAATCAAGTATATAGAAATATGTCATGTTCAATACCATTCATGACAAAGATCCATTGACATACATACACACACATAATATATTATATGAAAAACGCATACAATATCCACGAAATAAAGTTATTTATTTATCCTAAAATAAAATACTCTAAATTAAAATTAATGATTCAAAATTATGAAGACACAAAATAAATAAAGTCAAAAGTCATTGATTTTGTTTTAAAAAAGTTTAAATACAATTGTCAAGTGATTGTAAGCTAATAATTTAGGTCACTGTATAAAAAAATAAATTTCACCAAAATTAGATAGTAAATTAAAGTAACATTCATAGTTTTTTTAATTCATGATATACAATATATTATATATAATATTTAAGTTTGAATTATAAAATCTTAAAATGTTTTGTTTAATATATAAAATATTAGCAAAAATATTTTTGATTTATAAAATCATTATTTTAAAATTTATATTAACAGACTTATTTAGTCTATTATTTATGTTCAAGATTCCATTCACATTGGCTATAAATAAAACTAAGTATGGACGAACCTCAAATTAAATGTGTGATTTTATTTAGAAACTCTTTTTGTGTCAGTTATTAAATGTGTTATTAATAACTAAGGTAATAAATAATTTTAAAAAAATATATTGATTACATAAGTAATAATAATAGTAGTGTTGTTATATTTGACAAAAAACAATTTTGTCAAAAAATTGACTTGCATATGTTATTATTCGGGTAAAATGAGTTAATTTTATTTTTTTTGGTTTATATACAAAAATATGTTTGATTTCCTAAAGTTGAAGGTCTCTACTGTTTCTCGTAGTATATCATATGACATAAGTTAATTGTTAATATATTATATGAAAAAATAAATAATAATTTCAAGTGATGCATACAATAAATGTTATTTAGTTATCCTAAAACAAATACTCTAAATTAAAATTAATGATTCAAATTATGAAGACACAAAATAAATAAAGTCAAAAGAACAAGTTTAAAACAATGTCAAGTGATTGTAAACTAATAAATTGGTCACAGTAAAAAAGAAACTAGTTAATGCATTTCTGATCTAACAAAACGAAACACATTCTCTTTATAGAATAATCCCGGACCCAGATTCTTTGTTTTTTAAGGTAAGACATCATTCTTAAAATGTTATTAGTCACACAAGTGATTATAAAAAAAATACTTTCTTTGCAAAACTAGAATTACAAAAATTATAATTAAAGTACATATTTTTTTCTACATCTTATTTATGTCTGGGTTATTTTCGTGGCTGCCGAACATAATTTCGATTTTCTGACATGTTCTTCCTCCTGCGTTATGGTAGCTGTGCTTCTCAGCCTCCTTTGGATTTTCGTGTCATCATGTATAGTCTGTACACGTATTCTGCATGCCATTTTCCCGGCGCCTCCAAACAACAATCTGCTTTCTGTTCTCGTCGCTCCCGATGCATTCTACTTTCTGCCATTCCTTTCTTACGAAACTATCACCCTTCCCAATTCCAGCTAATTTTCTTCAACGCAAAACAAGGGTGCCAAATATTATACAAATCTTCCGAATTCCAGACCAAATAAATAAATCGTGGCAGAAAAAAATCGATTAATTCAATAAAATATTGAACAAAGGGGACTAAACAGATTCCACAACAGCCGGCGGCGGAAAGGGCGCAGAATCAGATGTCCCTGCGCCGCCGTTGTTGGCCACCCTTGGCGACCTAACCGAGGAGGCCCTCACTAAGAAGGGCGGCGCCATAGTGAAAACCCACCGGTCGGACTTAAACCCCCGGTCCAACCGCCTCGAAGACCTCCCTCTGCTACTTCCCTCGCCGGTTCGATATCCGCGCCGCGAACTACCTTCCCTGGGCAACACAACCAAGCTTCTCGCTCGATGCAGCTCCGGGTTGAGAAGTATCTGTTTTCTAACTTCCTCGGGAAGCCTCAGGGTGAACCGTTCAGTGTCCTCGCCGGGCTGGACCAGCGAATGACCGGTCGAGTGAGAGCGCGGGAACCGGCGCGGGCGGCCCGACCGGGAGCCTCTCGTGCGGTTCCGGTTGAGCGTCTGGTTTAGGTCGAGCATTTGAGGGGGTTCGGAGGAAATTGGAAGCTTTGGCTCTTGCTGTTGTTCGGGAAGAGGCTCAACAGCGTCGTTGTGGGCCTCGGTTTGGGCTTCGGATTGGGCCTCGATGTCAGCGTTGAGAACGGGAATTCCTCTGACGGAGTCTCCGGGCTCAGGGACGAGGTTGGCCCGGCAGACGGGGCAGGTGGTGTGCGAGGAGAGCCACTCGTCGATGCACTCGGGGTGGAACACGTGATCGCACTTGGGGATCAAACGCAGCGTTTCGGTGTCCTCGAACTCGTTTAAGCAAACGGCGCACTCCAGCGTTCCCTTTCCGAGCTTGTGGATCTTGACCACGGAGTACTCGAGCGTGGGGAAAGTGTCGATGACCGCCTGGTCGAGGCCGCGGCGCGGGCGGACGGCGACTCCGGTGAGGTTGCGGATGCTGGCGGAGGGGGAGTCGGCGCAGTGGCGGATGTAGATGGAGAAGAAGCCCATGAGGAAGACCGCGGCGATGAGGATGACGATTATGATGGCCATGGAAGGGCTGAAGCGGTTGTAATACGATTCGTTTTGGTTATTCTCAGTAGATTGTGCAGCCGCAAGAGGAACAACAACGATGAGGAGGAGGAGGAGAAAAAGGTAAATTCCTCCATTTTCTTTAGAGCCATTTGAGTTCTTCATTTGGCTCACTCTAGAGGAAGAAGGTGAAGGTTTTGAGAGAGAGAGAGGGTATAAGATTTCGTGAAGTGAAGCAAAAGCGGAAGCTTATAAACGATTCGTTTTTGTGATTGGTGAAGGGGTAGAGAAGCTTCATAAATTACGAAGTCTTGGTTCCAGTTACGTCAGATTTTGGTCAGAGACGGTGTACCAGTGGGATCAATAATTTATGTAATCACCCCAGAAACTTCCAAAGGAAATCATTTTCTAACTCCCTTTTTTTCTTTTTTTTTTTTCTTTAGTCAACTATTTAATTCCATTTTACACACGCGTCTCTCTATTTTTCCTAATTACATACTCTATTACGTATCTTCTATAACTATTCAGAATTAATAATTTTTTAACTTTTAATTTCTCATCTATTCAACTCTGCACCACGAAACTCCACTAATATGAAATTATTTTAGTCTGTGCGTTGAATGAGAATCTTAAATATTTAATTTATCATAATTTAATTTTCTAATGTCAATAATACACGTAACTCCACCAAAAATATTAACAATTTTTTGAAAAGTAAAAAATAAAATGCATTAATTTTTCATAAATGGATTATTAATTATAATTTTTGAAATCCATCCAAAAATGTTAAACAACTAAAAAAAGTGTTTTTAATTATTTTTTCGCTGTTCTGTATTTCATTATTTTCAATTTTATTCAAACCCAACCATAACGTCAAGCACACTATCTTATTACAAGGGAGTTCTCATGTAAATGCCTAATTAGTTCATTAATCAAAACTGAAACATAATATTTCTTTTTCTTTTGCATGAAGAAGCACGTCCCTGGCCATGCAAAATAAATAAAAGATTGATTTTGTGACACAACCACGCCGAACTCCACACATGAGAATTTGTCGTAAAGAGAAAAGGGAAAGTGAGAAAAAAAAAAAAAGGATTTATCTCATTTCGACTTTTATGAAACTGTTTGGTTTCTTCTACCTGTGCCTGGCTATTTTTCTGAGTTAGGATTCTGAAGTAAACCAAATGTTATTGTTCTTGTAAAACTTACAGAGTTGGAGAAGAATAAATGTTATTACAAAATCTTAAAGCTAAGAATAAGATTTCAAAGTGTTAATTGTGTTTGATTTTCAAAATAAATCTCCTATCTTTCTAATAAGTGGATGACTGATAAATACTTGTCAAAGATTAGATATTTCAATTAGTGTTTAGTTTTAAGACGTCTCCAATGTTTCTTAGAGTTGATTTCAAAAGTTTCCTTATTTTACTCATTGTTCATTATTTATATTATCATACTTAGTGTTATGAGAAAGATATATAGCTTCAGAAATATGATAGTTGCTCTGCACTGTGACAGTAGGAAGATGTAAAGTCTCTTTTGCATAAAGTATGATTGTTGTTGTTCTGCATTATTTATAGAAAACATGTAGTTTCTTCTTTGTCAGAGTATGGAAGGACCTTTATTGGGATTTGTTTATTTGTCACATATGTCAATACAAGGAAAGTTGGAATGTTGGTGTTCGCTGAGTACTTGTCAACCTTAATACTTGTCAGCTTGAATACTTATCGGCCTGTGTACATTTCATTAAATAAAAATAATGTGTCTATCATATGTTATATCAATATTAAAATAGTTGCCTTTTATAAAAACATACAAAAAAAATATCAAAATAAAAAATATAAAACATTTACACTGTCATGTCTTTTACATATGTATTTAATATTAAATGGACAACATTAATATTACACAGAATAATATTAAAATTAACAAATATAACGTATTATGTGTTTATTAGAATATAATATAATATATAGCCATAAAAATCATAATAAATATATAATAATATTAACATTTGTTAGTAAATACAAATTAATAGATTACATTATTGAGTATATATTAGATATTAGTAAATTTTAAATTCATAAATAGCATATACTAACATAATATCAATAAATACATATAAAAAATATTAAAATTAATATTAATGGATATAAATTAGTAAACATATTTTTTTGGTATTAATAGTATTAAATATGTTTATTGGATTTCATAAATATTACTAAATTAATAAATATAATTCACTTTTACATAAATATTAAGATATGATGTATTTATTATCATAAGTTTAGTAATATTAGCACGTTAGAATTGAGAGACGTAGAATATCCACTTCATGAAATTACATTTGACGCCACCAAAATATCTAATACAGGACAGAATTTAGAGACTAAGCTATTCCTACCAAAATCAGATAAAAAAAATATAGAAACAAATACTAATAACTATAATTGAAATATTCATAAAAGACGTCTAGAGGCGAAAATGCCTATCACTATTTTATATATATACTGACTCGAGGATCAAATAAGTAAAAAAAGTTGTAAGTTTCAAAATCTCAAAGAACTCGATAAAATTTAATATTAATATATTATTATAAAATAAAAAAATTAATAGTAAAATTATATTAAAAAATATTTTTAATTAAAATTTTAAAATATTTTAATTGACTTTGAATTTATATTCGTATTATAAATATTATTTAATAATTTTAAATTTATATTAGTA
>Ga0123340_1006800_pt1 | contig 10908 bp, 5 predicted proteins | sample SirMexnodulemix_FD_89961 | JGI IMG/M metagenome (GOLD analysis project Ga0123340, IMG submission 89961) | Root nodule microbial communities of legume samples collected from Mexico - Siratro Mexico nodule mix | ecosystem: Host-associated > Plants > Roots > Nodule | place: Mexico: Nepantla... | reverse complement strand
ATATAATTATCTTAATTTGAAATATTTTTTTGTTATTTTTATGGTATTACGTAATATATTTTTTTATCATTAAATTAACCATAATTAAAAGTGAGAACTGAAAAGAAGTTTTTAAAAAATGGCAGAAATTTAAAACTAACTAATGTTTTTACAATTTTCAGGGATTAAAATAATACCTAATCATATTTTGAAAAGGCATATTTGAACCAAAAATTAATATGCAGTTTTGATTCCTTGTTTTCTTCAAATGTGTGATTAATTTGCATTGTTGCGTAAATAGTGCTGAAGTATCAGATCTACATTTGAGCAAAATTGCCTTTTCCTAAAATTTCAAAAAATAGTACAAGAAATATAAAGTGATTTCAAAAAATACTTTTGATATCCTAAAAATACGTTGTGTTTTTTTTTTCTTTTAAAAGTTGTCATTTAATAAGATTGAAACTTAACACTTGTACAAAATATAAATATAAAATAAAACATATTTATATATTATTTCAATTAGTTCATCAAGTTTTATCAAAGGATATACTAAATTGAGATTATTGTCAAGAAAATAATCACAAATTGTTAAAAATAAATAATAAAGCAAATGTTTTTTAGAAATAAACTGAAGCTACCGTGTGCATAACGCTTGAGACACCGTGATTAGCGATTATAATATTAGAGTCAAAGTTTGTGTCATTTTAATTTCTTTAAATAGTTGACCTAAACCTTCACTATACATATGCTTCAGTTGCACCTGCACCAAATTACAACCGTAAGATTACCACAGATTAGTTGGACAAAGCTCAACCAAAATATAGATTCAATTTCCATTTGCGATTACTTCTAAATAAATAAAAAAACAATAGGCAATAATTTCAGGATATTAAACCCAACTCCAAAATTAAAACAAAATAACTACTCATTTAATCATAACATTAAAAAGATACGTTTTTTCAACTGTAAAAGCTAAAATAAAAGATTTAATATAGAGATCAAATCACTAAATTAATAAAATTTATTTTAAAAAGCATAATTTCTCTCAATGAAAAAGGACATAATTGTTTTGAAATTTAAAAAGAAAAAAAAAGTGTTCACCTGGTGGAATATGGTTTTGTGGAAGAAGGTATAGCTTGTCCACAAAGGCAAGACAAGACAAGTCAGAGACGGCTTGCAACATCAGCAAATTGCAAATGGATATTTTTACACCCACCTCATCCATTTTTCCTTTATAAACATATTGTTTTTTTCATAATCATATTACCCTAAAAATAGATTGTTAAGTAGTTTATGAAGTGTCAAAAAAAAAAAAATCACCTTTTTGGTGCAAAGGAAAATTTATTGAAATGGATGTGAAAATTCATTGAATGGAAAAGAAAATATCATGATCCCTTGTAACAAAGACAATTGTACTTTGTTTTTTTGTTCCTAGTCCAATGAAGCAAGAGGGAAAGAATTGACCCTTGCTTTGCTTGCACCCGTTATCTGACTTGGTTTCCTTTCCTAAAACGATGCATACCTTCAACCACTCTACCACAAAGACACCTAAGTTTGGAGGGAACAATGACCTCATGAGAAAACCCCTTCAGCTAAAATATAATATTAATGTATCAAACAGCAGTGCATGTGAGTTGTGCCACCACCCTTCTCAGACAGCCCTCTTCTATCCAACCAACCACTACTAAACTAACATTACTTCACGACAATCTTCTCCCTCTTCATGGCTGCTTCCTTACCTTAAACCTTTCCTTTCTTCTGGGGCAGTACGAGGCAAGGAAAGTGCTCCTTCTTTGGCAGTTACGTGAAACATTATTGTCATCAGTATTGTTGTTGTCTTTCTGACACCTCTTGCCTCACACTTGAGCCTCACTTTCGTTTCAAAGGCTGTGCTGGATCAAAAAGTCAGTACAAGGTTCAGGTTGGTGTTGTGTTTATGTTTTATATAGTTTTTCACCGTTTCTCTATCTGGGTGTTCTTCAAGTTTGATTCTTTTCTTCTGGGTTCGTCCTGCCGTGTGGGAATACCAGTTTTCCTTGTTGGTTTTGGTGTGGTGCTGTATTGAGATCTACAGGCTAATGCTTACGAGGTTTTAGATCTGTCATTGTGAATAACGATTTCCTTGTTGTAAAAATACGCATATTGAATAGAATATGTATATATAGAGAGTTCATTGTGATTGGCGTTCGTTGAACGTCAGGTACCTTGTTTAAAAAATTGGTAATGGAGAAATGGTCAAAGTAAATGAATTATTGGCTCTTGACTAGAGTTTGAATTAACAGTACTGGTTTTATTTTCCTGGAAGATTGGACTGTAAAATATTCGTTCTCCTTTTATGTATTTGTTTGTTTATTTTTGTGGTATTAAGTTTTTCACCACAGGCTAATCATTAAAATCTTATCTAGAAACAGCTATTCGACACAGAAAATATCAATTATGCAGCTTCAAAAGATCTGTCTCTAAATTATGGAGTGTTTGATTTGGTTTTTACTTTCCTTTTCTGCTTATATATTTATAATTATAAAAAAAATGTCGCTTTTTTTCACCATTCCCTCCACAAAATCATGAAATGGAAACAAGGTGGTGCTTGTATAATTGTTTCTGGAAATAAATTATTTGGAATGGAACCTTACTTTTTTTCTTTTTCCTTTTTTACTGCAGTTAATTTGGATTCTGTCGTAATTGATCTACTAATGGGAATGCACCTCGTCTTGCTTCTCTTTCTGGCTTCTCTGCGATTGGCTTTATCTCAAGATGTTGAACATGGTTTGATTCTAGTAGAGGGAATTCAAGCAATTGCTGAGACTGATGATAACTTCATCTGTGCAACTATTGATTGGTGGCCTCACGACAAGTGTGATTACAACTATTGCCCCTGGGGTGATTCATCTGCTGTAAATTTGGTGAGTATTTTGGACTTATTTGTATACAACATGGCTTAAGCAGAGAATGTATGTAGTCTTCCTATTTCCTACCACTCATTTAGAACTCTAGAAAGCTTTGAAGAAGTTTTAGTGATTGGTCAATGTGGATTGGTTTTTTCAGGACTTGTCTCATCCTTTCCTTGCGAAGGCAATCCAAGGTATTTATATTGTAGAAAATCAGTCGCTCTGATGGAATTCTACTGTTCTGTGGCTTCCTAATGCTAAATATATTTTATTGATGGTATCATGTTTGGAATATTTACTTCAAGTGTGATATCATTCTTTCCATAATGGTTGCTTGATAGCTCTCAAGCCTCTGAGGATAAGAGTTGGAGGTTCTTTGCAAGATCGGGTGCTGTATGAGGTAGGAAGTTTGAAGTCCCCTTGTCATCCATTTCAAAAGATGAAAGGTGGATTGTTTGGATATTCAAAGGGGTGTTTGCAAATGAAAAGGTGGGATGAGCTGAATCACTTTTTCGATGATACAGGGTGAGAATTTAGCACTGAGATTGTTGTTTTATGCACCATCTCCCTCCCCTTTTCCTTCCGGCTAAAGCAAAAATGTGAAAACTCTTATGTAGGGTGCTGTAAGACTGTAAGTCATAAGATTTATTTGCTAAAGAGTAGTTTGCTATTGATTTTTTGAAACACAACTTAAGTGCAGTAATACGAGTGTTTTTGGTGTTCTGCGATTGAAATTAGAGTTACACCTCAGTAATTGGAACAATAAAAGTCCTCAAACTTTTTGTATCCGAGAATCTGAGTTTTGTTCTCATGCATTTTGAATGATTAGTTTAGCCTAAGCACATTTATACTGGAAGGAAAGAAGAAAAGGGAAGGGAAGAGGTGATTATCTGTGGTGTAACATAGCTTGAGTTTGACACTTGCAGGGCCATTGTGACATTTGGTTTGAATGCACTCTATGGGAGGCACCAGAGTAGCCATAGTGTTTGGGGAGGAGACTGGGACTCTTCCAATGCTTATGATTTAATCAATTACACTGTTTCAAAGGGGTACAAGATTGACTCATGGGAATTTGGTAGGACAGAACACAAAGCTATTTATTATGTTCAATTATGTTTCACTGAAACTGATTCTTCCCTGTGCTGCCATAGGTAATGAGTTGAGTGGAAAGGGCATTGGGGCAAGTGTGAGTGCTGCACAGTACGGGAAAGACTTGATAAAGCTTAAAGAAATTTTACACTCATTATACAATAACTCCAATTTCAAACCTTTACTTGTAGCACCTGGAGGGTTCTATAATAAGGACTGGTATGATAAGCTTCTTCAGGTTACAGGTCCAGGCATAGTCAATGTGCTGACTCATCACGTCTATAATTTGGGTGCAGGTTTGCTTCTCACTTACCTAATCATTTCTACTATAGTCATCCTTAGAGAATATTTTACACTGTGACATAACTAGATGATGGATGTGAAAGAAAAGCAGTTATATGGAGATGTTTCTTTCTAGTTTGTTTTAAGTACTGTTGAAATGGCATCAGGAATTGATCCTTTCTGGTTAGTGTGTTAAATAAATTTCTCTTTTGTCAGGTAGTGACGAGCATCTTGACAGGAAGATTCTAGATCCCCAACAGTTGAGCAAGGTAGAATCAACTTTTAGCAATCTTTCAGAAACTATTAAAAAGTATGGCCATTGGTCTTCTGCATGGGTAGGAGAAGCTGGTGGGGCATTCAACAGTGGTGGTCGTCAAATTTCTAACACATTTGTAAATAGCTTTTGGTAATCTTGGTTCTTCCTTGCATCATTTTCTATTCCTCTTCAATTATAATATTTTGTTTGACAAAAAATATCATTAAAATTAATCAAGAAGTTCTAAGATTTAGGTAACTTACAGGTACTTGGATCAACTTGGACTAGCATCCAGATACAACACTAAGGTTTACTGCAGACAAACTTTAATTGGAGGAAACTATGGTCTTCTCGATACCACTACTTTCGTTCCTAATCCTGACTACTACAGGCAAGTGTAAAAGGAAGAATATATATATATATATATATAATAATGTAAATATCCAGTGCTTAACATATCTAATCTATGTCCTGATGATGTTTTGAGCAGTGCACTTTTGTGGCATCAGCTAATGGGGAAGACTGTTCTTGCAGCGAGTAGTGATGTTTTTTCCCCTTCTTTACGCACTTATGCACATTGTTCAAAAGGCAGAGTAAGTGCCTATCATCTTATAGAAGGATTGTTCTTCTATATCTGATGTTTGCTTACCAGCTTCTAAAGTTTTAAGTTCACGTAACATTCAACAATCATACATCACTATATGCTAGATTGAATTCTAGCTCGATTCATAGAAGAACCAACATCCATGAATTGAATGTTATGCTACCATACTTGTTGGGCCATATATTGGTAGTTTAATAAGCGATCCATTAATATAATTTTTTATTAGCTTCCTATAATTTTCTTTGAATTTCATCATACAGGAAGGTATAACATTACTTCTGATCAATTTGAGCAATCAGACTCGTTTCACACTGATGGTTCATGATCGTGCGCCTGTGAGTAATGGAGGAAATGAAAATGCTACGATGATCCATGCAGAAAATTCATTCTTTAGTCATCTGAAGAGGGCATTTTCTTGGATTGGAAGAAAAGGATCAGAAGTGACATTCAGGGAGGAGTACCACTTAAATGCAAAAGATGATTACCTTAGAAGCCAAACCATGTTGCTCAATGGTGTTCCCCTAGAGTTGACAAATGATGGAGAAATTTCAACGTTGGATCCACTACTCAATAGTGTAGACTCTCCAATAGTCCTAGCTCCTCTATCCATTGCATTTGTTGTATTCCCCAACTTTGATGCTCCAGCTTGTGCTGGACATAAAAAACTTTAACCCAAAGCCTCCTTCAATGAATCTTGTAGAGTAGGAAATATTAGGACTGAGGAATGTAAGCTGTCATTAGAATTGTATTTAATAGGCTATATACTTTGTCAAAGTTGTAATCCCCTTTACAGTAATTTAATACGAACCACACTTACTAAAATCATAATTAATTTGCATATATGTTGTTGATTCAATTTATTTAAAATTCAACTCTAGTAATTATCTTCTTTTTATAAAAAAAGAGTTTGAGGTATTGGTCTTTTACTAATTTTTTTGATAAAATAAGCAACGATTGTCTAAATGAAATAATTTTGTTCGGATAATGATGTTGCAGTTAAATTTTAACTAATTTTATTTTTTAACACTTTTTAATCATTAATAAAAACAATATATTCATTATTGAGCGAAGTCTATGAAATTACTAAAATTATAAGTTTGACATAAATAGAGTTCATTAATATCAACTAATAATTAAAGGATGCGATTGAGAAAATATGCTATAAAAATGTTTCCTTGCTTTGATAGGCTTGTTAATTACAAACCATGCTTCAATTCACCATTTCAATCATATAAGAAAATTATATACACAATTCAACTGCCAAAAGTTTACATAGTTCACTTCGAGTTAATTAATATGGATTACATGTTTGGAAACAGAAAAACCATTCGAAACATGTTTAAGGCACTGGAATAGTTGTTATTTTTGTCCCAACATGATTAGTAATTTTGTGCGAGGTCAATTCTGCATTGCAAAGCAAGGTTTTGAGAAATATTATTCAGTTGCTTTTGTTGGGGAAAATTTGACAAAAAATTATTGGAATTGTACATTTCAGTAATTACACGTCTAAAAGTGTTTTTCTTCAATATACACAGATAATAACTTCGAAATACTACTACTAAATTTGTCGTTAGAGAGCACTGTAGGGGATCCACCCATAAAAGCAGGGTGAGAAATGAACAAATTGAATGTGGTATTGCAAAAAGAAGAGTTAAGTCCGTTACAAATTGAATATAATGCAACACAGGTGTGTGTAAGCAAAATGAAAAGTTTGTTTTATTGTAACAAGTGATGGATCCAAAGAGAAAACAATGATGAGGGCGTAGGGCAGGTTATAAAATTTAGCAACAGAGGAAATCATTCTTATTTTCCGAGTAAGCGACGGCCACGTTGATTAGCACCTTTCATTCGGTAATTCAACTCATCCACATCATCGTACAGATGATTCAATGCTTTGTTATGCCTGCAAGAGCCATGGCATTCATGAAAATGTTAGGTAAACTATAACCTTGTTTTATAAGTATATTAAAGCCTAGTGTTCATGAATCACTTGAGGATGCGATACAAGACAATGTGATTCACTAACCTCTCAATTTCGGATCCCATGTCAACAGCCATGTCTTTAAGCTCCCCCAACAGATCACTTAAATCTGATAGTGCATCATCTTGCTTCTTTTTTTCAACCTGTTTCAGGACATTTTCTTTAGTACCTTAATTCAATATTAAACATAAATGATGAAGATAAGGTCAGCAAAATTGGTAAGGATTGTAAATAAAACTGGTTTGTTTATAAAACTTGTGCTCTGATCATGAGCTGAAACTATTGTAAGTAATCACTAACACTAATTAACCACAGAGAGAATAACTGGTATCATAACAGTACCTAACACATTTAAAGCTTTAAACAACAACTTAATCTTCATGAAGTAGTTGATACAAACCTCAACTTTTTCAAGTGCAGTGGTTGGTTCCTGAGGTAGGGTCTGCAGCTTGGACTGCCCTTTGGCGGCAGAAGTCAGCCCCAACTTCTCTCTCTGCTCCAGATGATTGCCCTTGCTTCTCACTGGGTCATCTGCATATCATGAACCACATTATGCCAATGATACAACAATAATAACAACAACAACAACAAAGCCACATTATTCCATTAGTAGGTCCGTTACATGGATCACACACATAAGCCATTTGATTTCGTTAAAAACCAAAAGGTTCCAAAGATGTTAATTATCATGAGATTATGGAATTGAAACTACAAAAGAAAACTATGCAGAGAAGACATTAACCTCTAACAATAACTGGGCCTGTTATTGCTCGCATCTTCTTTGGTTTCCATGTTCTGGAGAAGAGGCCACCGAGGCTTCCCAAGAGCTTTTCCCCCTGGAAGCAGAATTAGTCAAAATTTAGTCAGATTTAGAGCAGAATACTATTTGATTTGAATTCAAAGGGGTTTCACAACATCACAGTATTCTCAGCAAGGTAAAACAGCATGAAGAAACTACTCATATAGGAAGACAGAAAAAGTAACGAGATCGATACCCGGCTTAAATCGTGGTCGATGTCAGCAGCAACATGGTGACTCCTGGTAATTTGCTCACCCTGTTGATGAAGGGTGACTAGTGTGTTGGTGGCATCCTCTCTTATGTTCTCTGCTATCTTCAAACAACTGTTGACTGAATTTGTAGTCTCTTCAGCCTTGTAAACAGCATAACTCTCCAGTTCTTGAACCGATTGATTCTCTAATCCGCCTGAATCACGAAAAACATTTTTGTACTTGTTCCGGTTGGTCGATTGAAAGGCATACGAAACCGATGAAGATTTCTTAGTCGCATCAACGTCATCATTAAAGGGGTTGGTGTTAACTTCCAGGGTAACAAGTGCTCGATCCGAAGAAGTCTTTTTCGAGGAACTATGCCTTTTGGTATTCTTTTCCTCATCATCAGAATCAAACGGATTAGTCCAAGATTCAACAGAACTAGGTTTAGCAACCTTCAAAGGAGATTTCTTGACACCCGACATTGTCTCTCTTCTTGCAAAAATGATTCAGAGGCCGATTAAGAAGTAAAATTCTCAAAACCCTGTTCGACCTAAAAGGATAAGCTAATTTTTTCCCTGCAAAGACAAGCAAGTGCTATTCAATCACTGTAAATATTCCACAACAAGCAAAAGAAACCCAAATACCAAATCCTTAATCCACTTATCACAAAAGCATTAATTTATCAAGAAACCTTATTCATAACTTGACTAAAACTACATGTTAATAAAAGGGCCAAAAAACCGGACCAAAGCGATTAAGTGTAAAGCAACATATAAAAAATGGAATCAACAACCATTGACAATCACATGGAAAGGGATTGAAAAGAATAAAAAAAAAGTACACAAATTCCCAACAGAAAATGAAATAGCATTTTCTTTTCTTTTTCAGAAGCCTATGTAGAAAGATCAAGAAACACGAGATTTCCGAGAATAGTGCAAGACAGAAGAAAGCAAGAATACCCAAATGGATTAAAAGGCTTCTCCAAGCAACAGACTCATCAAAATCAAAAACTTGTACAAGAGAAAGCAAGATGGTACCAGGGAGAGGACAAAAAATGTTCAGAAAGACTCAATTTTGAGAGCTCTGAACAACGGAAGAAGAAAAAGGGTTTGGATAAGAAGTTGGTAAAAGCCAAAATCGCGTCAAGAAAGGTCAGAGTTGGAGGGTGGGTGGAAAGCCCAACGAAACCGCAGTTCGCAAGGCAAGATCGAGAGTGAAAGTTCTCTCAGAGGGGTTTGGTAATACGCTCTTGCTCTGTGTTCGTCCGTTTGTTTAATTAAAATATTATATTTATTTTTTAGTTTATTCTAAGGCGTCGTTTGAATTGAGACGTTGAATGGATCTAGTGGGGACCTTTGGAGATGTGCTATGTAGGGGCCATTCCAAACAGGAAAAAAATTGAAAAAGGACTTTTGACAACTTCTTTAAACGTGGGAAATCAATTTCTTCTTTTAGCGTTTTAGGGTACCAATTATTCCAATGAAAGGGAAAGGAAGAGGATTCTACCTTCCTATGTGAAGGAAGGAAGGGAGGATACCAGAAGAAGAATATTTGGGATTCTATAAAACTAAAAGATATTCTTTTATATTGAATATTATCAAACAAATTATTAAGAGATAATAATTTAGTTACTCTTTTATAACTTATTAAACTTTATAACGATAAATGAATAAATATTTAAAATATAAAAATGTTTTATTTATACTAATATTTTAAATTGTAATATAAAATTATTTTTAAGGTGGACAAAAAAAACTATTCACATAATTTAATAAGACAGAGTATAAGTATGATAATGTCCAACTCATCTCATACATGCATTTATTATATATAAAATAATTAAATTCAAATATTTTTTACATTTCTACAAATGGTTGATTTGACAATAATTAAATTTTACATTATTAGGTCTTCTCCTTACATGAATTTGAATCTTAGATAGTTACGTTGTTGGTCTATTTATTTTATTTATGATGCTTTCTTTTTCTAATTGATGTGAATTATTATTGGGGTTTTATTTCCATTTTTTACTGAACAAGTAATAAATTCTTGCCGGCCATTGACTTAGTATTGTGTTGGGTAGTCCAAAGATGTCACTGTAACTCAACAACCGTGTTATTTATTATAATTAAAGAAACAACGGTTGTAATTTTATTATCCACACTTATAAGTTTTATCTTTTTTTTTTTCATTTCATGAGTTTATATAATCAGTTAATGTAATTTGGAATTAGTATCTATTTAAAAGGAATTTTAATTTATTTACTCATTTTATTTTATACCAATGAAATGTTTTAAAATTATATCATACTAATATTAAATTATTTTTTTAACATATGTGTGTTCGTCTATATTATACTTGCCTATTAGGGTTTACGTTGGATTAGTTCGTGACAGAAAGATTCGTCAACGAACCCAATACGTGTTTTAGATTTGAATATCATATTTATTAAATATAACACAATTAACTTAAAGCAATTTTATTAAATATCATATGTATTATTTTGTTAAATGGATGGCATCTGACTTAAATAATTCTTTTAAAGAAAAGTATTACTATGCAAGAAAACTATTATTAAAATATTTAATGTTTACAAAAATTATTTTTCATCTTAATTCTTAACTTATTTTTGCAGAATACAGTCAAACAATGAAATCCAAATTCAAGTTTATACTTTAAATATCACGTGATAAAATGTAAAATAAATTATTTAATGTTTTTAAAACTATTATATTCGTATCATTTATAATAATGTATTTAATAAATATTTTGTTTTCTATTTTACTCTTCAATGTCAATCTATTAATAAATAATAGTACAAATAAAACAATATATT
>Ga0123340_1006798_pt1 | contig 10908 bp, 10 predicted proteins | sample SirMexnodulemix_FD_89961 | JGI IMG/M metagenome (GOLD analysis project Ga0123340, IMG submission 89961) | Root nodule microbial communities of legume samples collected from Mexico - Siratro Mexico nodule mix | ecosystem: Host-associated > Plants > Roots > Nodule | place: Mexico: Nepantla... | reverse complement strand
TTAAATTTGAATATAATAAATATTATAAATATAAACATAGCTAAAAAATAGGTAATTCAAGATATTGAAAATATGAGATATTGAAAATAATAAATACGAATACAAGGTCTACAAATAGAACAAATGAGATATTAAAAACCAAGGGTCATATTTTCTATAGCTAGTTGTAAATCAATAAAATCGTTTCTTGAAAAAATAAGTAACGGTAATATGTTCAACCACTAACCAAAGTTGGTGTTGAACAGTACCTAACATGTTAATGATGAACGTGATGTCTCTAATAATTATAATTATATTGTTGTTATGCTGTAAGATGTTACAATAATAATTTTCTCTAGGATCTCGAAAAAGAAGATATGTAGGAGGTTCTTATGTAAATTAAAAAATTTCAAGAAAAAACATGACTTAGTGTTTAACACTCCTTTGCTACTCTCACGACAGATTTTGGAAGACTGATTACAGCGAATAAATAAGAAAAAAAATCAAAATATGAAAAAATAATTAAAAATTAGAATCAGAGTAAGAATTCGAAACTGAAATCTATTTGTAATCTTAGAAAGATCTAAGAAGAAAGTAGAAATTTCAATTATTTATTATATAAATTAATTTTTAATATTAATTTACCAATATTTATATTTATATTGAAATAAAATAAAATTTAATTACTTATATAATATAACATAATAAAAATAATAATAAGATTAATTAGTAATAATAATAATAATTAAAATAATAATAAACTTAATAAATACAAAATAATAATAATAATAATATTAATAATAAATTTATAAAATAACAATAAATATAAGATAATTAAAAAATCCTCAAATATTAATGTTATAGCCTACAAATAATAATAAAATAAAATAAAATAATAATAAAATTAAAATTTATAATAATAATCAACATAAATTTCTAAAATAATAATAAGAATAATAATATTATTATTATTATTAACAATAATTATTTTATTTTATTAATCAAATCTATCACATCATTCACAAATTTCCATAAACTCTTCTTTTATTTACCAATTTCTTTCCATTAATCCAAACACACATAATTTTCACTCGCTTTCACCTTAAACATACTATTTTCCACTCCCTCACATCTAAACAAAGCCTAAAAGATAAATTGATATGATTCATGAGGTTGGAGAATTTCCTTTCAAATATCGATGAATTTGAAGAGGAACAAGTTCAAAATTCAAGTAACCATATAAACCTTCTACAAACTCCATCAAAAACTTCCAAAAACTTCAGAAATTGATGCATTCTTTCTCCATGCTTAACTTGCCTTTGTTTGATGTCTTCCTGATTGAGGATACATCACTCAAATTGTGTTTTCCTTTATCTTGCACCATGTTTTGTTTTCTGATAATAGAAAAGGTGGACACGTGGGGCGCAAATAAGAATTATGTTAAAATAAAAGGGGATAAAGAGCCAAAGGGACATTATGAGCATTGTGAATATATGTCTATTGTCTCTCCGCATTCTTCTCTCCGAGTTCTTTCTTCTCTCTCTAAATTATTCTTCTTCTTCATATTTGTAGGTGAGCAAGCTATTCATTCTCTTCCGTCATCTCCTCTTTGCGTATTGTCATATCCATATTGATAACTGCTGAGTACTTTCTTTATTTATATTACAATATCAAACTCATATAAACTCATTCCTGGGTGTTAGTTCGTAAAGTACATTACTGTGCGATTTTCTTTTGAAATCCACAATGATACGTATCATTTTGGTGCTTTCATTGAGTCCAATGGCGGAAAACACACGCAATCAATGCAAGTAGCGATTAACAAACTCACAAAACAATTTGAATGTTATAATGACCAGCTAGCAGCCATGACCCAGGCTTTAACCTAGCTTCAAGTTGGCACAGAGAATGAAACATTCTCCTCGACACAGTTCATCCCTATTTACATCCCCAAGATAGCTGGGGGTGGATTTCCCTCATTTTTCTGGAGCGAAAGACATTTTGCATTGGATTTATAGTGCAGAGAGATTTTTTTTTTGAATTTATGAGATTCCAGAAGATCAGAAGATGAATCTCGTGACAATTAGCTTGGAAGGCCGAATGCTAGCTTCGTTTCAGATTTGGGAGAAATTAAATCAAGGTAATAAATGGATCTGGATCACGTTATCCACAGCTATTCAAATCCATTTTGGCCCATCCCAATTTGAAAACCCACGAGAAGAGTTACTAAAACTGAAACAAGGTACGTCAGTGGCCAATTACTTTGATGCATTTAGCGATTTGGCTATTAGAGTGTATGGAATGGACGATTATCTACTATTAGATTATTTTATTGCTGGTTTACATCCTGAGCTGAAATGACAAGTGAAATCTAGATGTCTAGTTTCACTAATTCAAGCAGTATCGTTAGCTAGACTATTTGAAGAAAAAATTTCCCCTCATACTCAAAGATGGTCGTACCACACCTCCAGCTCCAATTGCTTCCACCCACGAAACACATTTCCACCCAACTACAAAGAACCTGAACCATACACCACCACCACAACCCTCAGTCATAAATCCACCACTCATACTAACACCATCTAAACCCAAATTCATGATAAAATTATCACCAGCAGAGATTCAATTGTGCAGAGAGAACAATATTTGTTTCACTTGCGATGAGAAATTTACTCCAGGCCACAAATGTGCTACTAAACATTATTTCATTATCCAATCTGTTGAGGAAGTCCCCAGTGACACAAAAAACTCAGATGATTTTACTGACACGGTTGTTGAGCCAACAGAGCACATTCAGATCATAGAATCATTACACCTCTCTTATAATGCTTTATCAGGCATAACAAATATAAGGTTTATTCGTTTTCTTGGGAATAGTGCATGGTAGGGATATTAGAATTTTGATGGATGGAGGCAGCTTTGACAACTTCATCCATCCAACTTTGGTGACAAGGTTGGCTATACCCTTGTACAAGGCCCCTAAATTCCAACTACAAGTGGGAAGCAGGAAATTATTACAATGCGAAGAGGAAGTTCGTGACATACCTGTAAAAATCCAACAACATATATTGTCCATTAATGCATTCGTACTTCCCATAGCCAGTGAAGAGCTTGTACTGGATGATATATGGTTAGAGACACTGGATACCCGCTTGGTGAATTATAAATAGAAGTTTATCACCTTTATGCATGGAGATCAGTTAATAACACTACAAGGTGAAATCAACCTAGCCCCAAAACAGGCTCAACTCCAGCAATTTAAGTGGATGCAAACCACCAATGAGGTATTAGCTCTCTACATGTTACAAATACAGACACAGGAAGAAAACTATTTGACTAAATTTGACTTACCTGCAGAAATAGAGCTCAAATTGGCTCTATTACTTCAGAACTGTAGTGACATTTTTCAAGCACCACAGGGTCTTCCACCCAAGAGATTCCATGAACATTCCATCAATTTACTACCAAGCATAACACCCATCAAAGTAAGACCTTACCGATATCCTCACAGCCAAAAAATGGAGATAAAAAAAGTTGGTAGCAGATATGCTAGCTTAAGGTGTCACTCAAACAAGTACAAGCCCATTTTCGACACTTGTGTTGTTAGTGAAAAAGAAGGATGGTATATGGAGATTTTGTACTGATTATAGAGCTCTTAATGCAGCAACTATCAAAGACTCCTTCCCGATGCCAATAGTGGACGAGTTATTAGATGTGCTATTTGGTACACAATATTTCTCGAAGCTTGACCTACGCTCGGTTATCGCCAAATGAGAGTGAAACCAGAAGATTGTCTCAAAACGACATTTAGAACACATCAAGGCTTATACGAATGGAGGGTGATGCCTTTTGGCTTAACCAATGCACCAGCCATATTTCAAAGCCTCATGAATTCAATCTTTGCAGAGGTACTAAGGAAATTTGCGTTGGTATTTTTTGATGATATATTAGTCTATAGTCCAGATTGGAATTCACACATACAACACTTGATGCATGTCTTAGCAGTGTTGAGAAACCATACGCTGTTTGTCAAACTTTCAAAATGTGCATTTGGTCAAACTCATATCGATTATTTAGGCCATGTCGTGTCCAGAGAAGGGGTCAAAGTGGATGATAATAAAATTCAAGCTGTGAAACAAGGGCCTATACCATCATTAATCAGAAAACTTCAGACATTTTTGGGCTTAGCTAGCTATTACCGAAAGTTCATTAGACATTTTGCAGCAATGGCAGTGCCACTTACGGATTTGCTAAAGAATGGTGCTTTTAAGTGGTCTAATCGAGCCACAAAAGCCTTTTTGAATCTGAAGCAAGCACTTGCTCAAGCACCGGTGCTAGCACTTCCTAATTTTTCACATCCCTTCATACTTAAAATAGATGCTTTGGGTATAGGTATAGGAGCAATTTGCAGCCAACAGGGACATCTCATAGCATACTTCTCCAAGAAGTTGTTAGTAACAACTCAAAGACAATTCGTGTACTCTAGAGAGATGTAGGTGATAGTAGTAACTGTGGCAAAATTTTGTCATTATTTATTAGACCACAAGTTCATTATCAAGATTGACCACAAGAGTTTGAAAAAGCTACAAGCACAAACCATACAAATTTCATAACAACAAGCATGGTTGGCTAAATTATTGAGTTATGATTTCTCTATTAAGTACAAAACAGGGATGGAAAACTAGGGGACTAATGGCTAATCTAGGGCCTTTTTAACTCTAACTTCGGTTACGAGCTCATGGATTCCCACTCTTTAGCAAGAGCTTCAACATCTGAGACCAATCAATAAATTTTCAAATACTGAATTGAGATAAAAAAGGCTACATATCAGAAAAAGGGTTGTGGTTTTGGGATGATAAGATATTTATACCAGCAAAATCATAATTGGAAAACCAAATATTACAAGAGATTCATGATTCAGTACTAGATGAGCATGAGGGATATAAAAAGACATTAGCAAGAATGATAGCCCAATTCTTCTGCAAGAATATGGCTAACACTGTGAAAGAATATGTGAAGGCTTGTCCAATTTGCCAACAAGCAAAGTATAACACCCTTCCCCCTGCAGGCCTTTCACTACCTTTACCAATTTCGGATCACATATGCAAGAAATTGCTATGGATTTCATTACAGGTCTACCTGTGTCTCACGACTATTCTATTATATTGGTAGTTATTGACCGCCTATCAAAACTCGCTCACTTTATTCCTTTAACACATTTTTCAGCGGCTAAAGTAGCTTATGCTTTTATCAAAATGATGGTGAGTGTTCATGGAATCCCTAAGACCGAGATAAGGTCTTCACTAGCAAATTTTGGGAGCAAATATATGCCCGTTAAGGAATCACTCTAGCACGCAACTTGGCTTACCATCTCCAATTGGATGGACAAACAGAGGTAGTCAATCGATGCTTAGAAATGTATTTGAGATGTTACACTCAAGAAAATCCCAAGGATTGATACAAGTTGTTACCCTGGACAACATATTGTTATAACACTTATTTTCACTCCACTATCGGAATGTCACCGTATAAGGTTGTGTGCGGTAGAGAACTGCCACTGTTGATTCGTTATGAAGCTCAGCTAGGGGACACCCCTTCCATTCAGGAACAACCACAACTATGAGATACGATGTTAGAATCCTTGAAAGCTGTTGAACATTAGACGGTTCAAAGTCTCTTTAGAGGATCAAATCATTTGATAAACTTTTGATGATAACAAAACTCAAGTATATATTTATATTTGATTACTTATATATATTGTGCAGTTAACATTATTATTATTATTATTATTATTATTATTATTATTATTATTAAAGCGGGAGACACATGGTCTATAAAGAGATAAGTTTTCTTACTATTTACTTTTATGTGTTATTGATTTGATTTAAATTGATTTTATATCATATTGTGCTTTAATGTTCAAATATGTTCATAATGGAAATTATTCAAATTATTGATGAGTATCTCAAATATAATTTCTTTATGTTATTTTAAATTAATTTTCTGATACAGAATTAATCAAGTTTAATGCAGTATGAAAATTAGAGAAATATTTCCAGTTTGAGCTCCATACATCAGAAAGTCAAGATTGCTCTGTTCAAGCATCCCAATGGCTAGTTTCTAAAAAGCTATATATAGAGGAGCAAGTTCAAGTTGAAGGAGACACAACAACAAGAAGCAAGAAGAGAAATATATCATAAAATAAATTAAAGAAAATATACTGAGTGTCTATTGTCAATCTACTATTGAGAGCATCTAGAGTTTTGGGTTGTGTGAAACCATTATGTAATTCTTCACCATTGTGAAGTAAACCCTTGTGAGCTTTCACCGTTCTCTCTTTTGAGAGTGTTTATTTCAATCTTGAGTGGTCTTGATCTCATGGGGAGATTGAGACTGGTATAACCTGAAGAGGTTTGTGTACTCGTTGTAACCTGGAGAGGTTTGTGTACTCGTTGTAACCTGGAGAGGTTTGTGTACTCGTTGTAACTATTTGCTTATTAGTGGAACCTCTTGAACGGTTTTTTTAAGGGAGAACTGGATGTAGCCCAAGAGATTAGGGTGAACTAGTATAAAACTGATTTATCTGTGCTTATATATTTTTGCCTTGGTTGGTGGTTTCTATTTATAGCGAATTGAGTTCAGGCTCCATTCAACCCCCCTTCTGGAGCCAGTTGTTCCTACAAAAGCCAATATCAGGAAGGCACAACTGAGAATGAAAGCTCAAGCAGATAATAATAGAAGAGACGTGGAATACAACGTCAGAGATTTTGTTTATGTTAAACTACAACCGTATTGCCAAAATTCTCTGAGATTAACCAAAAACCAAAAACTCTCTATGAGCTATTTTGCACCTTTCCCAATTGTGGCACGAATTGGCCAAGTTGCCTACAAGTTACAGTTGCCTCCAACAGCTTAGATCTACCCGATATTTCATGTGTTTGTGCTTAAGAAGTGTAAGGGATGTCCCCAACCTGCATGTGTGCCAGAACTGTTGTTGCTGGATAAAAAAGGCTATCCTTTACAACCACAAGTAATACTCGGACATAAGATAATAAAGAAGAAAGAAAAATGGTAGGAGGAAGTATTAATCAAGTGGAAAGGGCTAACATTGTGAGTATTTGTCTATTACCTCTTTGCATTCTTCTCTCTGAGTTCTTTTTTTTTTTCTCTCTGAATTCTTCTTCTTCCTATCTGTAGGTGAGCAAGCTATTCATTCTCTTCCGTCATCTCCTCTCTTCATACTGTCATACCGACACTGATAACTACTGAGTACTTCCTTTATTTATATTATAATAGTATCAACTCATTCTTAGGTCTTAGTTTGTAATATAGATTACTACGCGTTTCCTTTTGAAATCCATAATAATACGTATCATTCTCTTAATTAGCTTTCTTTTTATTGTTTATTGGTTGAATTTGATAATTACAAATTGAGCTTAGAAAGGTGTATCTAAACCTATTATAATATTACTAATTATAACTCCAAATAGAATTAGTAAATCCTACGTATGTCTAATCCATACAAAAGAGAGAAAAAGAAGGATCATATTGTTTAGCAAAAATATATTGTACTCTTTCTCATTTTCTTCTTTATCATTCATGTACTCATTAATATGGTATTGTATTTACCATATTCGCATCCAAATTCGTCTCAAATAAAACTATACATATATTTTAAAACATGTAAATAAAATCACGGCAGATAAAGAAAATACCTTAGCTAGTGTCATCTCTCCCTAACACACTTCTTTTACAACTATTTAAAAGATAAAACATAGTAGAGAACGTCTTGTAGAGAGGTTGGAAATGGAAATCATATATTCTAACAAATGATAAATAATTGTTATGTGAAAATCATTAGCGATCCTGTTGATAAACAATTATTATGGGACAATAATTAATGATTATGTTAGAGTAATTATTCTGATATGATCCTGTTATTCCATGTACTCTATATATAGAGCATTTTCTTTCATCAAGAGAATAAGAAAAGATATACATTTTCACTCTCATATCCTTTGTTCTTTTTCTTTGTTCATATCCTTTGTTCATACATTAATGAATAAAAAAAACAAAGGATATGAGAGTGAAAATGTATATCTTTTCTTATTCTCTTGATGAAAGAAAATGCTTTATATATAGAGTACATGAAATAACAAGATCATATCAGAATAATTACTCTAACATAATCGCTAATGATTATCACATAATAATTATTTATTATTCATTAATATACTCTAACAGAATCGCTAATGATTCTCCCATAATAATTATTTATCAACAGGATCGCTAATGATTTTCACATAATAATTATTTATCATTTGTTACCCCCCCTTCAAGATGGAGCATGGAGATCAATTAAACCTATCTTGGACAGCAGATGTAAGAACAACTTGGGTATGAGAGATTTTGTACAAATGTCAGCAACCTGTGACTTAGTGTTGATAGGGAGCAAATGATGAACGCCATCACAAACCTTTTCTCTAACCACATGGCAATCAATTTCAATATGTTTACCACGTTCATGAAACACATGATTGGCAGCTAAATGTAAGGCAGACTTGTTGTCCCAAAAAAAACTACAGTGGTCCTGAGGAACAATATGTAAATCACGAAACAAATAAGACAACCATTGAAGTTCACAGGTTGTCGATGCCAAAGCACGATATTCAGCCTTAGAGAAGGATCGTAAAACTGTGTTTTGCTTCTTGGATCGCCAAGAGATTAATGAATCACCAAGAAAAATGCAGAAGCCGATAATAGAGCGACGAGTTTCAGGGCATGATGCCCAGTGTTAAGTCAGAAAAACCTTTCAGTTGTAAAGGAGAATCACTAGGAAAGAAGAGCCCCCGACCAGGATTAACTTTGAGATAATGAAGAATCCTGAGTGGTGCTTGGTAATAAGCCATCGTAGGAGCTGATAAGAATTGTGAGAGATGATTGACAACAAAACAAATGTCGGGCCTAGTGTTGGTAAGATAGATGAGTTGTACAATAAGCCGTCGATACATGGAAATGTCTTCAAGAAGAGGACTTTCCTTAGAATGAAGCTTTATTTGAGGATCCATAGGAGTGTTAGAAGGTTTGCATCCTAACAAACCTGCAACCTCTAAAAGCTCTAAAGTGTATTTCTTTTGGTTAAGGAAAATGCCCTTTCTTGATCTAGCAACTTCTAATCCAAGAAAAAATTTCAATTGACCAAGATCCTTAATTTTGAATAAGTGATCAAGTTGAGACTTGACCAAAGCAATCTCTTGAGCATCATTTCCTGTCAAAATCATATCATCAACATAAACAAGGATGGTTGTGAATGCACCAGTAGCAGATTGTTTAGTGAATAAAGAAAAATCAAACTGTGACTGGGTATAACCCGAAGTTATAAGGACTGTAGACAACTTTTTATACCACTGTCTACTAGCTTGTCTAAAAATATATGGAGATTTTCTCAACTTGCAGACTTGACCAGTTTAACTACACCTTTAGGAACCTCCATATAGACTTCTTCATGAAGATCTCCATGCAAGAAAGCATAATTGACATAAGTTATTCAAAGAGCCAATTTTTAGTGGCTGTAATGACCAATAAGAGCCTTATTGTAGTGATTTTAGCCACTGGAGAAAAAGTTTCTCTAAAATCAATGTCTTCTGGTTATGTGAATCCCTTAGCTACTAGTCTAGTCTTGAACCTCTCAATCGAGTCATCAGCCTTGTGTTTAGTCTCATATACCCATTTGCATCCCACTGTTTGTTTTCCAATCGGAAGGTCAACAAACTCCCAGGTTCCAGTTTGAACTAAAGCATTAATCTCATCATCCATAACAAAAATATCATAACCACATGGTATGAAAATAAAGAAATGAATAGAAATGACAAAAAAGAACAAAGGATATGAGAGTGAAAATGTATATCTTTTCTTATTCTCTTGAGGAAAGAAAATGCTTTATATATAGAGTACATGAAATAAAATGATTATATCAGAATAATTACTCTAACATAATCGCTAATGATTCTCAAATAATAATTATTTATTATTCATTAATATACTCTAACATAATCGTTAATGATTCTTCCATAATAATTATTTATCAACAGAATCGCTAATGATTTTCACATAATAATTATTTATCATTTGTTATATTGAATATTACAATTTTATATACATAATTTACTGAGATTACAACAATATTAGTATAGAGACTAACCTGAGGCGACTTGATGTCGATATTGGTCAATGATGACCCGATATATAACTATATAACATAAAAGTATTATAAGAAGAAGAAAATGAGAATACGTGGACTCAACTTTTTTAAATTGGTTGTTTGTAAGAAGGTGTATGGGACTAAAAAAGGATTAATATGTTGAATGATTAGTTTTACACCTTTATCGTATGTAATCATTTTGGTTGAAATGAAACCCTAAACCCTAAACCCTAAACCCTAAACATCCTGAAATAAAAGATAATTCATCTACCTACTTTTGAATATTTTTATATAGACTTATCATTTATACAAAGGTTCAAAGCGTGGAGATGTAGTTCATTATCTTTGTTTGCTTTTATTGAGTGAACACATGTTTTCTATTTGAATATTTGATTATAAAGTAAAAAGAATGTAACAAATCTAGTAAATGGAAATATAATAAAAGTAAGTATATGAATAGTCAAATGTAAAGAATAAGTTCGGTATATTTAACAAGAACATCTTTTTATGTCCTAGTAAAGCTAGGATTGACTCAATAACTGATATTTTGTGAATATGAACATATATTAAATCATTTTGTAAATTTTAATAGAAATTAATTTTTTATTCAAGTTTTATTTGAAAAAAAAAACTTTATAATTTATTTCATTTTCATAATTAATTCAAGTGTAAATAACATGCATATATATAATTCAATATTTGTACATATATATTTATAACAATAAGGC
>Ga0123340_1006795_pt1 | contig 10912 bp, 6 predicted proteins | sample SirMexnodulemix_FD_89961 | JGI IMG/M metagenome (GOLD analysis project Ga0123340, IMG submission 89961) | Root nodule microbial communities of legume samples collected from Mexico - Siratro Mexico nodule mix | ecosystem: Host-associated > Plants > Roots > Nodule | place: Mexico: Nepantla... | reverse complement strand
ATATATATATATATATATATATATATAAAATTAAAAATATTCAAGTACCCTAGTTAGATATGATAAATTAATATTTGTGTGAATGGGATTACAATAGAGGTGATGAAGAGAGATGAAACTATGGATGACAAATAAGTTTTTTTATTAGTATTATTTAAATTTATTTTAGTTTTGATGAGAAATTTCGATATTAATTAAATATGAATATAGATATAGGTAATACATGACTTTTTTAAGTTGGGTATAGAGATGAGATACATACGTGTTGTCCTCGTCTCAATAATTATTAACATACATGTGTTAATCCTTGTATTGATTTTTCGTTTTAAATTACTACAACACTTATAATAGTATATTAGGTAATTTAATAAAGTATCTTCATTGTTTTTTTTCTTTAGTTTCATTTTATTTGAAAAACTCCTTATATCTTTTTTTCGTTACACAATATTTCATTTTTTCCTTTTTAAATATTGATTGTTTTATTTGATATCACAAAGTTCACTCAAATTTTTAAAGTATTTTTTCTCTTATTACAATTTTGATTATATATTTTTCATTTGTGTGGTTTTTTTAAAATGATACATTGTATTTAAGAAAACACAAACTTTAATTTTATTAAATTAAATAATTTTTAAAACACTCATTTAATTATTTATAGTCCTTTTAAATATTATATTTACTATTTATTTTATTTTTCTCACATGAGAATATCTCATTTTAAGTATTCAATCTAGTAAACTCTTAGAGGTTGAATCATTGAGAATATCATATCTTCTTTATTGTTATTTTTTATTTTTTTATAAAAATATTTAATTAATATTTGAAATAATAAAAGACATATACAGACTCTGATATAAGTATGTCCATTACCTAACAAGAATAAGGATAAAACAAAAAAGTTCGTATTAATTGAATAGAACAGACATGTAAATGAACTTTTATTTGAGAGGAAGACAAGATAATCAAACATTCCTAGATAAACATTTATTTTGCTAATATCATATTTCTAAAATTTAAATATACTTTTAGGTTTTTGTTAATAATATTAGTTGATGAAAAGTTATCTACGACTGTGATAAGATAACATTAATTACATATGTCATCAAACCAGTTTTTATTGACGTAAAAGATACGTTTTATCGTAAAGAAAAAAGTAAAAATGGATGAATCTAAAAAAATATTTCAATTTTGGAAAGACAAAAATAATAAAAAAAAAAATTGGAAGACGCATTTAGAAAGTTAACATGGAAACTTATTTATCCTTATAAATACCTCAATGAATCCTTCTTTTATGTTTCTCCTAGACTTTTGCAACTCAAAATAATGTCCTGTTTTGTTTGTTGTTTTTTTTTTCTTTTCACGGTACTTCTTACAGTATGGAGAGAGACAAGAGGAAAATATATAATAAGACGAGTGATAAAGAAAAAGCTTAAATTGTAAAGAGTTTCACTGATGCCTACTCTCAGAAGCAAAAGTTTTACGTTTTTAATTATTTAGTAGTATTTTTCAAGACTTTTTTTAAATAACTATTATAAAAATCAATCAATGTATCTTCATATGTGAAAATCGTGAAATAGAATAACATTATTCTTTTATGAAAGTTTATGTCACTTTTTCTTTTGCATAAATTCGAACCCTTCTCCTCTCTTTTGAATTGAGATAATCATTTAAGGGGGTAAAACAATGCAAAATTCATTATATCATGCTCAGGGATCATTTCCTATCCTGATGGATTACTACATTTTTTTTTTAATATTAAATCAGGCTAGAGAATGTGATGGATCAATAAATTAGACCTTTTATTGTTATTTTTTAAACATTCTCTTATTTTATAAACTAAAAAAAGTAATGCCACACAAATATTACCAATATAAAAAGAAATTAACGTGTCAAATACTTGAAATTTTACCCAAACAAAATTGGGTACTAACATTTATAACAAATTTGAAATTGAAATTGAAATTTGAAATTGAAATTTGAAAGGTTCATTTAGTCATCCAAAGTTACATATTTTAGTCTTCCAAAAAGTTTGATCATCCGATCAATTTCTCAAATTATTCTTGACATTACTTTTTTAAGAAAATTGCACTCATTTTTTAAGTTGCTCTTACATGTCCTAATATCTTGAATTTCAGTTACACCCAGTTGAAAAGTAGTTAAAGAAAAAGGGTGTCATTCATGTTACATATATATTTGGAAAAAAAAAATAGTTTGATCCACCATCCATTTCATTTTCCTTCTCTCTTCTACTTTGTATTTGATCCTAATTATGAACTATAATATTTATGCCAACCAATTATAATATTTCCTTTGTCAATCATGACTAGATTTGTTAATTTCCTACCACTTAAACTAACAACTGAACTTGAAATTGACTCTGGATCAAATCGTCAATAATGTTCCTGGAATCTTAATCTTGTAAGATAGTATGCAATTATAATATGAAAACACTCATTTATTTTTGTCATCTTTTAATAATTTATAAATAAGGTTGTTATAAACATAACTAAAAACTGATTCATGTGAATGTTAGATTCATGAGAACATTTTAATAATATTACCAAACAAAAATTCCTGAGAATTTAAGAGACATAGACTCATCCCTTGTTAGTAAACTCTAAGCTTATACCCACAGTAGGATACAACTACGTCATCTCTCTAACAAGATGAAAAATTTTAACCTCATTTTTGTATTACATTCTTTGAAGCCTCGGAACTCAACACACCAAAATCTAGAACCAAAATTGAAAAAATAATGAACGTTTACATTTGACAGCATAATCTCTAATTATCTACCTGAAGTACACGTATCAGACAACAGGGACGTAAAATCTGGTTTCTTCAACCTCATGCAGAATCGGATCACAAAAGAAAGATGCTTTCAAGAAACAATAGACACAGGGTCAATGCTGCTATTTGGATGTACCATTTTCTTCTTTCCCTTGCCGGGAGACTGCCACACAAATCATGGATATTGTTAGAAACACAAAACTTAGATGATTGAAATTTAAAAGATTCAATGTATCTTCTCTTCGTAGGGAATTTAGAATTGGATCTGTATTATTGATAAATGTAACAGTTGAGAAACTCATGTAAGTTTAGATGAAATGAATGGTTAATTTTGTAAAAGCTTATTTTATGGTGAATTTGATAATGACAAAGTAATCAAAGATATAACATTGTCGAAAACTGCAAAAATTCGGAGTGTGACTTGCCCCTTCTCAATATTGTAGTTGAGATCTCCCAAAATCAAAATACATTCACTACCTCTTGGAAAGCACTTGCATTACTATTTGGAAATTTAGATTGATTTTTCCAACAATTTCAACCATGTTAATTACCAAGCGACTACTAAGCAAATTCACAATTTAAGCTGAGTAATTGACCAAGGTTTAACCGTAGATCAATTACCATAATTGATTGCAACACTACAAACAACGTACGCGGCACATAACCCTTAAGAAAAGAAAGAAAAGAGATATATACTGCTAGGGATGATTATAAAAATTGCAAGAGGACGAGTATCCCACAAGAAAGAAGAGTGACATATCCCTCATACAGCAATAAAGGATGAGGTATCCCAAGAGTGTAAGGACTCAAAATAGCATAATTGGAGACCATACAAAAAGAATGTTGGAAGAGGCAAGTGATTAAGTAAATCATACCTTTCTATCTGAAATTGAATTCCTAGAAGCAGCCTTGCTCATGATGCTTTTATAGTATTGTGTAAATGGAGTGTTACCATTTCGTTTTTCAACCTGCCAAATCAGAAGTTTGATTAATCTAGTCACACAAATATGACTGGAAGAATAATTCAAAGATGAATTTAAGTGAGAGATAACCTGAAGAAATGATTCGACGGACTGATGATCTTTTGGTGAGAAAGGCACCTCTTCTCTTTTCTTTTGCACAAAGTCAATATTCATCTCCACCTGACTTTACGCACCCCAAACAGAAAAGGCACAAAGAGATGGATGAGGCGGCTATATTGAAATCGTTTTAACAAAGGACAAAGGGAAGGGCAAAACTACCTAAATATCATGCAAGGAAAGGCTCCCAAGAAATGACATTCAATACAAGCTATGTACCAAGGATATTGACAGTGACACTACGATACATGTAATCTCCAAAATGTAACACACGGGAAGACACACACATATATTACATCATTATGAATTAATTAAATTAACAATCAAGATTTATATATTCAAAATCAACTATAAACACGGTTTGTCAAGTATAACAATCTCAACATATTATCACCAAATACAGAAATGAATTTAATTCATCCATCTAAAATCCAAAATGCAAAAAGAAGACATAATTCATTTAAGACATTTCATCCCCTTCTTGATGATCATCATTGAATAAGACACTAACCAAACCAAAATTCATTTAAACACAAATTAACAACTTCAAAAAATTTCACATTATATGAAGATATGATAGAAGAATAAATAAAAACATTCCCTATAACACATATAATCTAAATTTTGCTGATTATATAGGAGTGGTTCCTTATTTCTATAATCATAATATAATCTTGCACAATAAGTTTGAGTTTTTAGAAAATCATTGTTTTTGTCCTTGTTAACATTGTGTTGGAGATGTGTCGAATTATGTTAGAGACCCCAAAAAATTGTTTTTTCTTTTTTTATTGGATCCTTCACCAATACGTATTACGAGAGTTAGTGTCCAATATGTGTAGGATACAGTGACACGTTATTTAAGAAGTGTGTCCAAGCCTCATAGCATACAAGACCTACACTCCTAAAACTTACAACAATGATAGCCAGTTTGCTATATGATAGTGACTTAAAGATTCAACTATCCTTACACACATCCAATTAAATGTCAAAGTTCAAGATGGCATGTAATATATTATAAATAGACAGACAGGAAAACAGGATTACTTTTCTCACCTGATCAATGAAACGCTTGATAACACGTTTGGAACTCTCAATAGAAGTTTTCTCAAAGACCTTCCTTAGGTGTATAAGTGGAGCCGTCGCTAGCTCAGGGAAAGATATATGATAGCTCCACTGTGCAAAGTGCTCTGAAAGGAGTTCAATAGCGGATACAACACACTCTTCTTGGAAGCCACGTGATTTTAACCAATGCTTTGGAAGCTGCAGTAACTTTAAACTGTCAACTACAATGATCAAGTAGATGGTCTGTGCTATGAATTAAGAGGCCATGTGATCTTAGACATGTATAATTTTTTAAACTAAAGAGAATATTAAGTTGGGGGCGAGGGGGCTGTCAAATTCATCTCTGACCTTTACGGTAGACATAGGTTGCAAGACTTTGCCAGGTTTCCCACCATCCTTGGCAATTTTGTATTCTAAAACATCCAGCACCAATGATGTAACAGGGATGAAAACCCCACTATAACCAGAAAGATTATTAAGCCATTGGATACATCTGAGTCTCAGTGGTAAATATCTAGGCCCAGGAAACAGGAGAGCAACTCCATTTATAATCTGTACAATCATATACAGCAAGGGCTGAAGATCATAGTCATGTATTTTAGCTGATATTAAAGTAACCCACATATCAATGCAACTGATGTACTGCCAACTGCAAATTGTTTTAACCACCTCCTGTATACAAAATGAGGCAAAATATCAGAAAATTTTCCTCAGCATGGTGGTAACATAATACTTCCACATAAATTGAATTCTTCAATTGGCTGTTCAATAAACTTAACATTAATAAAAGGAGGCCATCAATATTAAAATTGTTTGAAGCTTACCTTCTTTTTTGTTTGCCACCCTTTCTGCAATATCTTACCCAGATGCAATATACATGTCATTGCTTTGTTTGATGACTTTTGCATATCTAAACAACATAGCTCTACAAAGGAATTCCTTAGAAAACGTATATGTTCAAACTTTCTCTCTACAGATTGAGAGTTACTAATGAAGGCCTTGTATGTTTTGACAAAGCAGACGTCGAACCAGTTAGAGCTAGACATAGAAGCTATATCCTGTATAATGAGAAAGGAGTTTGACGATAGAGACCCATCACCAGTTGCCCAGAGATGAACAGAAATCTGCAATAGATTCAAGTGCAAAAGTAAGGAAGATTTCACATGTCATGAGATTGACATTATACACATCTTGGCCAAAAGGTCAGGAAAGTGTGTGTATGTGTGTGTGTATATATATATATATATATATATATATATATATATATAAAAGCTTACGTTAAACACAAACCATAAATATAGTATCAACAGAATCAAATAATGGTCATCCAGTCATCAACCAATTTGGATGGAACATATTGCTACTACTAGAAAGTAATGTCAAGACAGTCTGTATTATAGAGAAACATTAGATTCCTCTTCAAACAAAAATTGTGGGTACTAAATTTAAGAATACCTTAAGAAGATTGCGCAGTAAAGATGGAAATGCAAAGAGAAAACTGATTGAAGTTCTGATCCGACAAATTGAGAAGGCCAATAATTCAGAGTCAGTGACCTGGTTCAGGAGAAACACAGTACTTCTTAAGTATGATTTAATAAGTGGTCTCAGAGACAACCACTTTGTTGTATTCTTTAGATCCAACACGGCTTCCTTCCGAGAACTAGAGCTTGATATTCCCAATAAACTCCTAAATGTAGCATCGGCCTCTTGTAGCATGAACATTAATATCTTGCAGAAAGTTTTACTCTTCTGAATGCCATCAGAAAAGACACAACCACTGACACTGGTTGCTTCAGAATCATTGTGGCATGCTGCCCTATAAGCATTTATGAGACAAGTAAGGGCCGGAACACTACACTGTTCTTTGACCAGTTTACACAACGAATCAACAGATGCACTTGTCAACAGTTTACCCACGTGAGAACTTGCATTATTGCTATCCCGTAGCTGCACCAGATCTAAATTTTTCCCATCATCCGAACTCTGAACCACATAAATAGGGAAACAATCAACTTGTCATTAATAGAAGTTCTGATTGGATCAAAAGTTCAAAGTTAGAAAACATGAAATAACAACATATCCAGTGAAATAGTAGCGCTCTACTATTTAGTTCTTGAGAATGAAAATATGGTAAGGAGGCTTGAGAAACGATGATCTCTCAAAAGATTCATGTAAATGTGTGTCCTTACTTCAGGGATAAAAGTGAAGACATAAAAAGTCTACCCTAGGACTCTAGGTGAGAGATAGTGATAGGAGATTTATCCTCTCTGACTTATTGGCTACTTCGGTGCTGACTAGAGATCATGAGAGTGGTCAGCAACAAAAGACAGTAGCCGCCAAGAACGGTAGCAAACAGCAATTTCTCATCCGACAATGACAGATAGAGCAGGATCAACCCACTCTGACACCAACATGAGAATGAAAATATGAGAAATGATGCTTGAGAGATGATGATATCTCAATATATTATATGTGTGTTCTTACATCAAACATACAAAGGAAATATATGAGAAGTCTGCACCTGGGACTCTAGGTGACAGATAGGTACAATAAAAACAACTTTTAGCTTTTACAAAGTTGGTCAGAAGATAATTTAAACTATTCTAAAAGTATTATTGGGTATAGCTTTCCTCTGAGCTACATTCTTGCAATAAAATATGACTCTGAAATAATTCCAAGAAACATTTAAAATTATTACAGAGAATAACATATTTCTATTTGATGCAACAGATGTTCAAAATTTGGGAAAGCAGTTAGAACACCAAGTGACAGGTCCCAATCTAATACAAGGAAGTGATCAAGAACGACGCAGAACTCTCCCTTCTACTGAATGTCAAAAATACAAGCTACTCCTCTCTCTTGCCCCTCCCACCATTCAATAACTTTAGTTACCTTACTTAACTTCAGTTAATATTTTGTTATTTTGAAAACTGCCCATTGATTCTTCGCTGCTCCTCCTCCTAAGACGTTGTTGATGTAAGCCACTATCATACTGTCATAAAGATTTCCAATACTTCCACAAATACTATGAAATAGAAATGTAAGGCTCGAATCTTAGGTAACACTATATCACATTCAAATGTAACACAGTCCATCAATAAGTGCATGTTTCTGTAAGACCTTACTATGACAAGAAGGAAAAACTAACTATTTGGCAAATCTAACAAATAGTCTACACCACAACTGTCAAACAAGCAAATTCAACCACAAAATTGAATCTCAGTTTCCAGCACATATTCCAGCTAACTTTCTTGTCACTACTAAATAAGACATAAATCAACTCACAATCTCTTCGTCTTGGGCTTGTTCAATCTTCATATCATAACTTTCTAGAAATTTTGAAAAGCCCGGGTCCTGTAGATTTTAAAAAGCTAAGTCAGATATTAATACAAGAAACATTGAATTCAGAAAAACAGAAGCAAATACTTCATTATTTGGAAGCAGCAATGATAAAAAAACGAAAATAACAATACACCACTGCATGAAATTTAGCAACCAAACATACAACTCCAAGTTCATGGAAAACAGTAACAACTAAACCCTCTCTTTCCTCTGACTATCAAAAGGAAAAAGGATGCTAGCATGTCATAATTGTTCAAAAGAAGTACAAATCAAATAAAAAAGTATATATCCATATGAAATTATGGAACAATGAACCATGCACCAATTAACAGAATACAATTTAAATAGAGAAATCCACCATAACACCATCAGACAAAATAAATCATCACCTTTTCTCTCAATTTGTTCAACATTTTTGTTTTCTTTACAAGTTCAGCACAAATATCCCTGTTTTGCATTGATAAGGAACTTTCAGATTTTCCATCTGAACAAAAAAAACATCCATCAAGGTTTAATCAAAACAAGTAAAAAGAGAAATTGCATTTGGTTTAAACTGAAAAGCTAGAAATATATTAACTGCCAATATAATGTTCACTTTCACTGTCACTTCCAGCATCATGTGAAAAGCTCGAGTCCTGGTCACAAACTCAAGAAATGAATACATGAAATATACAATAGTTAAGGCAGATGAAAAATTAAGACCAATTTAGCAATAAATTATAATCTAAACCTCTGAAAGAAATCCATCACTTTCTGAATCATCTCCAAGAACCTCACTGTCATCTTCACTGAATATAGCATCAAGAGAAGTGTCTTGATATTCTTCAACTATGTTTCTGATAACAACAAATGAATACTTAGTTATTAGTAAGGTACCATCTAGAGCCAGCTACAGAATTTGATCATATTGAAACCCCAAGGATTACGATAGGTTCCTGATTCAGTTATTTACAAGTAGGGTCCAGTAAAGCCAAGTGATCTGCTTCTCCATTTAGAAAAAGACTTATTCGTAAATAAGAAGTAAAAAAGAAAGTTTGTTAATGGAGAGAGAAAAATTCTGTTATATAGGTAATTCAGAAGGAGAGAAGAGAATACATGTTTTCAACTTCAGTTTTCTTGGGGCCATAGGAATTTCAATTGGGTTTGGGTGCAAGCATTTGTTTTTTTCTGCATTTTTTTTCTTTGTTTTTAATTATTGTAATTCAACATCAAACATTTGCATTTATTAGAATTTCTAGTTTCATAGAATTTTTAATTACTTTGAAAACAATGTTTTGGTGAGAAACACCCACGTAGTTCAAAATTGACCAAATAAAAGAAAAAAGATTGTTTGAGATCAAAAACATAATAACTGAGTATAGTAGAAACAGAAACAAAGTGAATATGCCAATAGAATCATCAGATAATTATATCTAGCTTACTATTTACCTTTCATTTGATGGAAGTTTGGTATCATTCTCTAAGTTTTCTTCAATATCATGACTATCTCCTGGGGCAGTCAAATTTTTCAGAAAACAAAAAAATTCAAACTGATGAGGATACATCTTGCCCATAATTTAGTACACCCAAGCATGGATATCAATGTGATTTACAAGCAACTTGCATTCTCAGACAATGTAAACACTAAATAAATTATAATAAAACATAAAAATCCTAACCAATAATCAACATGTAGGGATATCATGTGGTACAGAGTAAACAGATTATTATATTTGTAATGAAAGAAAATCCTTACTTTTTGAAGCTTTCCTTTTGAACTTGGAATTTAACTTCCTTTTGTTCCTCAAAACTGACTGCAAATTCTTTTTTGCAAACTTCCTGGCTTTCTTACCCAACTTTCCCATTAGGTATCAATATCAACAGAGATTCTATACAAACAAAAATTTGCAAAATTTCAATAGTTGCAAACCAGTTTCAAAACACACAAAAGACTTTATCTATAAGGGAAAAAAAAAAAAAAAAAAAAAACCGAAGATAGATTTGTTATATTTCTATGTCAGTCATGCCTGGTATTTTCACATCGAACACCTATTTGGACCATAAATTGGATATTTAAAATCCCAGAGGTGATTGGAAAACTCTTCATAAAACAGATAAGGAAAATATTTCAGTAATCAACACAAAGGAGAACCAATATTTCCTCAGGTCCTGGTTAAAGGATTCAATCTAACTCTTCACGTCCAGTGTAGCAGTTTAAAGGATTTAATCAAACTCTTCACATCTAGGTTAAAAGTATTAAACTTTTTTAGACAATAGTTGCCCACGAGAAATTAGCAGAAGATTGCAGAATCTTTCAAGCAAAAGGATTATCAGAAGTTCAAAAGGATTCAAAATTATTGAAAACACTGAGATTAATTCTCTTTTAAAGTTTACCAAGAGAGAAGTAACAGTGAAACGCAAAGTATACTTGGTTAGGGTTTGAACGTGATAAGTTTGTTAGGGATGAAAACAGCAAAAAGCGAAGAATGAGAAAACTGACACAGTGGAGGCTGCAGTCTTTACCACCAAGACGACCAGGATGCCCAGAACATAACAATGGAATAGGAAAACACTTTAGGGTTTAAGGTTTTTGTTATCTTTACCTACCCACAAATTTTATAATAATTTTAAATTTGTAATTTAAATTAATCATACAAGTT
>Ga0123340_1006794_pt1 | contig 10913 bp, 3 predicted proteins | sample SirMexnodulemix_FD_89961 | JGI IMG/M metagenome (GOLD analysis project Ga0123340, IMG submission 89961) | Root nodule microbial communities of legume samples collected from Mexico - Siratro Mexico nodule mix | ecosystem: Host-associated > Plants > Roots > Nodule | place: Mexico: Nepantla... | reverse complement strand
ATATTAATATTGATAAAATAATAAGAAATCGAGTTTTTATTTGTTACATTAAATAATGTTAATAGAACAAATTTCTTTCTATTTTTCTTTAATTAAATAATTTATATTTGTATTATATGTTTTTCCATATATGTTATCTTTTCTTTTCTCTTTTCCTTTTTTTTTTCTCTCTCTCTCTATTTTTCTTCTCTAACTAAACATACCACTGTAGTAGATGGATTGATGAAAAGGAAACCAAAATACGAGATTGAATTCTTTTTTTCTTTTACTTGAAATTATATATATAAAAAAAGGAAAGGAAAAAACAAAATTCATGTACAATCTGTGTACTGTAGTTGTCTTCTCAGATTTTTTTTTTTCTTAAACAAAACATAGCTTTATAGTATATTTGTCTCAAATAAAATTGTATCGAGAGGGAAAATATAGGTAATTTCATTCAAATCTCATACAAGAATGGAGATTCAAACCTTTTAACTAACTCATAATTATATCTCACGAGATTCAACCTTCACGAGAAAAGCTATCAGAATTGTTTTTCGAAATAGCATTTGTATTTAATGGTGTTTGCATCGTTTAATGTAAAGATAACTTAATATATTAGTATTGTTTAAAGTACATTTTAGTACATGGATCCATTCAGAGAAGAGGTACATTATTATATGCTCTTACAAAGTTCTTTTAAGATAAGAGTTACTTATTTGAGTTGGGTTCGTAGCTGGAGGGATTGTTTAACTTAAATCTAAGTAAGCTCAAACGTTCTTAATCATAATTATAAAATCACTTTACACATAATTAGCATTAAATGAAGCAATTAAATTACAATCATAAGTGTTGGCTAATTAGCTACACGTGAATCTAGAAGATCAAGATGAAAGTGTTTCAGGTACATATCGACACGTTAATACATTGAAATCTTGGTTAATTTAAACCGGCATATTAAATAGCACATTATATAAATACAATTCAAGAAACAAGACAGTTCAATGGTAAAATTACAAAAGGCTATGCCTACGAAATTCAAAGTTAATATGATTGCTTATGAAAATTTGAAGAATGAAGAACACAAATAAACTATATAAAAATTCAATTAAATGATATTCTTTGGCTCTATCTCTTGTAAAACCTTCTTACATTTCATAATCAATTTCTCTATTTTAGTTCAACCTAATTTCTTAAGTAATAAATTCTTTAGTTAAGTTTTTTTAATTATGAATCTTAATTTCTTAAGTAGGTAAAGTAAGTGACAAGCATTCAGGAAAAAAAATCACACAAAATTATACAAACTATTTTTATCCCAAAACTCTAGAGTTATATGATCATTCTTAGGAATAACATAAATTCAAATTTTCAATTACAAGCTTTGAAATTAATCTTTAATGAGTTGTATATATCTCTGTCTAGTTAAAAAAAATCATTTTTAATGAGCCAACATGACTCAGGAATAATGGGTGAAATAACCTCAACCCACTTTACTTTAGAAAAAAGGTTAGATAAATGAGATGATCCCTTAAGCCGAATAAGTCTTTACCACTCATACAAATAGTTATTTCTCATTTTTTTTTATTAAATTAAGCTTATCTACTCATAAAAATTGTTTCCAAGAAAATATTATACTTTATACCAAATTATTAATGATTAATTTTTATCATAAAGTTAACTAGTTACTTTTATGTAATATTGTAATCACTTTTTTTTATCCATAAACTAAAAATCAAGAACTTGTTTAAGATACTAAGTCTAATACTACTTGAATCAATTTGTTAGCGTGTTGGAGAATCTTAATGTTACATAGAGTTAACAACTATATCCTCGAAATTGGTGAGAGATTTAACTTGTTTTTAATTGTCATCTTTTGGTTTTGGTTTAAATTATTTTAGTTCTTTTAGTTGTGACTAGTAAGGGTTTGTATATTAATTGGAATATCTCTTATAAATTGGATTTGCTCATGAAAAATAGCGCAGGAAAGGGACAAAAGCAAACGAGATGTAGAACATGAAAAAAAAAAAAACATTTTTGGTAAATATTTCTCATGAAATACCCTCCCAAGAACCCAAATGATAAGTACCAAGGATTGAATTAAAACTCCCTTTGGAAAATATAATGTTAGAACCTCCTCTTCTCCAAAAGACTAAACGTCCGAGATGGACAAATTGCAGAAAGTTGCATTCCTTAATTCCAGTGGCAAAAATTTGTTTCTAAATATTGAAATAAGTTTAAAGGATTAGATACTAAAGTAATTAGAAATATATGTAAACTAGTTAAAACTTTGGTCACTAATTTTTGGATATTGATTTAGTGACGAGTTAAAAAACTTATTTAATTATGACACAGAATAATTTGAAGACCTAGAATTCTCAACTTTATTTTCTTTCAAAATCAACGAGACACACGACTAGTGATGCCATTAACAAAAAGCATATTTGAAATCATCAAAGTATATGACACTTCAAAGATCAATCAATTGACTATCAGTAAAACACATGTAAACTTGTCCATCACTTAGAAGTCATCACAAGGAATATTAACTTTCTTTTCAGTGATATCAACATACTACTACATTTATATTTTTTTTTGTTGCTCATAATAAAAACATAGTAGTACATTCACATATCTAAAATCTATACCTCAACCTACATTTTTACTATTACATAATATAACGTAATTAATTAGTTAACATGCGAAGTTATCAATTATGTAAATTGTTCTTCAACTATAATTTCTAGTAATTTGTATTTAAAATATAAAGTTAACTAATTTATGGTAAATGGTTTTGTAATTGGATGAAAATGTAAATTCACTTACATTATCATAATTAAATATTTTTATTAAATATTATTAACATCTTTATGAATATAGCACGGGGGCTTTTGCAACCTTTGAATAGTCAACATTGGCAAGCTCTTTGGTGGCAAGCAACTACACATAACAAATGCAGACCCTACACGTTGAAAATAAAAAGCATGGACACGAGACACCCCTGATTCAAATCAACTTAATTTCATCGTCTCATCTAAAAGAAAAAATTAAATATATATAATCTTTATCAGTAGGTCAAATCAATCCACATTTTCACGTAAAGCTTTTAATTAAAAAGCTTGGTTGGGAGTATGAACTACCACCTTCATGATCTCTATATATTTGAGCTATCACATGCACAGTTTCTCATTCTAAACTATAACTTCATTAGAAGAAAATATGGCACTTTCTCCTTCACGTTCTTCCTCTTTCTCTTCATTTGCATTAGCTGTGTTATTACTGCTTCTTACTGCAGGAACTTCTTCAGCTCAACTCTCAAACAACTTCTATTCTAAGAAATGTCCCAATGTTTTCAACACTGTAAAATCTGTTGTTAAATCTGCTGTGGCCAAAGAACCTCGCATTGGAGCATCCATTGTTCGCCTCTTCTTCCATGATTGCTTTGTTAATGTAATTTTCTTCTACCCTTTATATTTTCTCATATATATCTTTTTTCAAAACTTCATTTTGGCTTTCATAATTTATTCTGAGCTAAGATCTCACACGTGACAAGTACATATATGTGTTTCTTCTTTTTAGCAAAGTAGGAATTGTGATTAAATGACTAAACGTTTTTCCACCTTTTAGTTTGATCTTTTTTTTATCTCTATTATATATCAAATCAATGGTTGTTACGTTGTTTTTTTGCTTTTTGTAATAAAACACATGCTGCAATGTGGTTAAAAAGTTGAAACAATTTACCCATATTACCAGTAATTAATCACTAGGGCAACTTTGCTTATAAAGTTCTACTGTTACTACTGCTAGTAAAGAAAAAAACTATTTTTGATGATGATCTAAACTATCTTTCACGACATGTCCCACTTCTTTTGTCTTTACCTGACATTAAATCACCTAGTACAGTGGGTTGATTTGACAGTACGAAGGAATTCACATGCTATAATTCCATATTAAAAAATTATTTCTCAAATCAAAACCTATTACTTAAATTCATCCAACAAAGTTAAATTGAGGTGGTTGATGGTGGCCATTGAAACAAACAGGGTTGTGATGGTTCATTACTACTTGATGACACTCCATCATTCTTGGGGGAGAAAACTGCAGCTGCTAACAACAATTCAGTGAGAGGCTTTGAAGTGATTGATGATATCAAGTCTAGGGTTGAGAAACAATGCCCCGGTGTTGTCTCATGTTCTGATATCTTGACCATTGCTTCTCGTGATTCTGTTGTCCTTGTGAGTTCATAACAAATACTGCATCATTTTACACAGTTATTCAACTATATATATTCACACACTTTCATTGTAACTATATCTTCTACATCATACTATAACTCAATATGTGATTTATATTTTACTGTATGGTGCAGCTTGGTGGGCCATTTTGGAAAGTGAAAGTTGGAAGAAGGGATTCCAGAACAGCAAACTTCACTGCTGCCAACACTGGTGTTATTCCACCTCCTACATCTAACCTCACCAACCTTATCACAACGTTTCAAGCACAAGGACTCTCTGCTAGAGACATGGTTGCCTTATCTGGTATTTCTCCTTCCTCTACTCTATGTTAATTAGATTTCTCCATTCCTCCCTCATTTTGGAAAAGACACGTTTTCCTAATACCATTCATTTCACGATGTGACGTTTAAACAACTACATGCATTGGAGGTCAAGTCTTCTTTCCTGTGACTTAAAGTCATGACACGTAAATAATAACGCAATTAAGCATTAAGAAAGGGTCATAGAACCTACTGAGAATCCTTCATCATCTTTCAATGACCCCAAACTTTATATCATTCATATTTCAAATATAATTTGCATGTAACTTAATATAGCAAAAAAAAATATTACAGCCACAGTATATTATGATTAGGTGAGAATAACAAATGTATGCAAGTGTACTGTGTATATTTGTTTGTACATTCATAAAAGTAAGTAATAATTTGAATTTAACTACAATACAGTGAGAAAGGTTTTTTATATTATTATTATTCAGTTGTAAACTGCCATATTCAATGAAAAGATGGATTCTTATAATAATAACTTAATTGATTCACATTATATAAAAGTGTGCCTAATAAATAAAACTTAATAACTATTACTCTGATTAGTACTCCATTGTGAGATAGAGTTCTAAACACCAAATCATTTATCATAAGTTACATAAGAATAATGAGCAATTCTATTTGATATTTTGTTTGTGGTTTCACTTGCAGGAGCTCACACAATTGGAAAAGCAAGATGTACTAGTTTTAGAGATCACATATACAATGGAAGCAACATTGACAAGTCATTTGCATTGGCAAGGCAGAGAAAGTGTCCAAGAACTAATGGCACAAGAGACAACAATCTAGCAGTTCTAGACTTCAGAACTCCAAATCATTTTGACAACAACTACTTCAAGAACCTCCTCAAAAAGAAGGGACTTCTCAATTCTGATCAGGTGCTTTTCAATGGTGGATCCACTGATTCACTGGTGAGAACTTATAGTCAGGATAACAAGGTCTTTGATTCTGACTTTGTTACTGCAATGATCAAGATGGGAGATATCAAACCCTTAACTGGGTCACAAGGGGAGATTAGGAAGAACTGCAGGAGAGTGAATTAAAAGAGACACATGAATTTGTTTCATCAATCAGTTGATTAAGTGATTTCTGGTGAATTGGAAAATAGTGAATGGTTTGTTTTGTTCAATTTAAATTGTATTGTATTGTGGAATAAATTATAAGGCTTTTTTCCTTGTAACAAATGGAATGCACCTTGCTTAGTGATTTTTTGGGATAAAGTATAATTCACTTAAAAGTTTGTTTACATGATAATACTTATTTCATTTTTTATTTATCTAATACGTAATGTATAAATTTTCATTAATTTTTTTCCTATAGCTTTAGACATTTGAACCAACACTTCAGCCTACATATTTAAGTTGACATCTATAGATAAATCGACACGTATTCATAATGTTAGAAAATAGTTATTTTTTAATTTTATAAACTTATTACTTTAAAATTTAATATAATATAAATATTAAAAAAACAAAATTTTAATTTTTTTTAAAAGATTTTTTATCATATAAAACTTAAACATTAGTATGAACAAATCATTTTCTTATGATTTTTTACTTTTAATAATATAACTTCATTTTATTATTGGGATTAGAAAAAAATAGTAAATTAGTTTAAAAAATTGTTTCTTAATTTACAATTTTTGATTTATATAACTTAATTTTCTTATTTGAATTATTTTAAAGAATATACATAAGACTTATTTCTTTCACGACTGTTGAACCTAACTCTGACTTAGAGAAAAAGTTTCAATATTATTATTTCTTTTTTTCTGAACAATACATACATTTAGATAAATACACCAATTTGAGAAAGAGATTAATGCTCATTGAATTTGCAATGTAACTAAGCTCATAATTTTAGTTGTATCAGGTTAAAATATTCATTAACATCTATTGTTTTTTCTTTAAGAACAATTTCATTCTTTTGATACTATATATACCAAATTACAATTATTTAGATCTCTATCATATTAATCGAAATCAGGATTAATATATTAGTATTGTAAAGATAACTTTATATATTAGTATTGTTAAAAGTGAATTTTAGTATATTGGATATTTATTTTACAATTGAAGAATAAGTGGTCCCTAATTTCTTTTGTACAATACACATAACATAGAGATTATTTGTTATCAATGATATTTGTAAAACTAATTTGGACAATTATGTACAACAAATACATAAATAGGTAAAAGAAATATATGTAATGTAATAAAGAAAATAAAAAATAATATTATAAAAAAGGAATTTAGAATAAATACTAAATTATCCTCTTTCTTTTTCTCATCAACTTCATTTAGGCCTGAGCGTTAGTTTCTTTTTAATTTATATTGAAAAAATTGTCGATATCATATATACTTACTTATAGTGCATCTCTCTAGCTAACGACTCTACCCTCTTATTCTTGAGTTTAATAGTGAGGGAGGGTGATTCATGCTTCCATAACAAATTTCCCTTGGAATAAAAATCACGTGCGATTCCAATTTAAATGCTGTGCTCCACAAAAAGTGCAATTGAGGTTCTTACTTTTATACTTAGAATGTTAGGTGTTAAATAGAGTTTAGAATACTATTACAATGGAGAGAAAAAATATTACAATATATAACTTCTTTTTTTATATTCTAACGGTCAAAATGAATACTCAAATAAGTGTATAATTGTTTAAGATTAACTACAGTGCTTAATCTAAGATGAAATCTTAATCCCTCGATGTATATTCTACTGATGTCTTTGATTTGAAGGTTGCTTTTGTTTCCAGCGACATAATCAAGGGTATAGTGTGGTTGAGCATCTTTGTCTCAATAAAATACTGAATACATAGTACCTTGGATCCACCCTAAAATCTCATATCTGTGCAACAAACTTCACCAAACATCCTTTTTAGCACATGTTAATTTGAACTTAATAATTTAATTTGCTTAATTAATAATATATATTAATACAACGAAGTTCGGACATTTATGCACTTGTATATTGTTTTAAATATTTTAACATCACCTGTTCACTTTCCACAAACATTTAATACCAGTATATATTATTATTTTATTAATATATAATATTTTATTAATAAAGTTAAGTGTTAAAGTTTATAATAATATAAAGAGAAGTATTTATAAAAATAAATATCATTATGTTACTAGATAAATAAATATATATATATATATATATATAATATTAATAATAATAATAATAATAATAACTATAAAGTGTTGTTTGAAATTAAATAACTATACGTGACCATGACTTTTACTTATAGTGTAATTTTTTTTTCTTAAAAGCCAGAACTTTTTTTTAATGATTATATATATTAAACTATAATTCTTGGAGAATGTTTAAGTAAAGTTTTGGTAATGCTCAAACAACAATTTTTTCATTGAACACGAGTCTTTTTTTTAACGCTTTTAATTCTTTTAATTATTTAAAATAATATATTAATAAACAAGTACTTGAATATATTTTGATTAAACTCTTTCGGTAAAGGATAATTATCAATGTCTTCGTGATCTTAATCTCTTTGGTATTTCACGTTTTCAGCTTTCTAGATTTTTCCTATTAGTATTTTCAAATATGTAAAAGGTATTGTCATTTTTGTATAATTCAAGATAATTGCAAAATGATGAAGGTGATTACCGTAAATCTCAATTCCTTTTAGTTTACTTTTACAAAAATTCACTTCTGAGTCATGAAGTTAATTCAAAACATCTTAAGATATACTTTAAAGTCAAAACAATTTAAATTTTATCCTTATGAAGGAAATATCATCTATAAATTGTAACACGTTTATTTTTATATCTATTCTCTTCATTTTAACTCCTTTTAGTACATGTAAGTTTTTAACTTGTCTTGATATTCTTGCAAGTTACTCCGCCACAATGATGAAATAAAAAAGATAAAGGGATCACATTGTTTAATTCTTTTTTTATGGTCTAAACTCCTATTAACAATGATGTATATTATTATTGATTCTAGACAGTATCCAGTCCAGGTGACCCACTCCTCACAAAATCTTAATAATTCCATCATATAATACATAAAATCTAATCTAAATAAATTATAAGCTTTTACATAGTCATTTTTATAACCAAACAACTTTTTTTCTCAAATTTTTATATTTACCACTTCATTTGCAATCAGGATATTATCAAGTAAATTTCTGATTGTGTTTATCTATTACTTTTGAAAGAGGTTCCTTTAATCTATTAACCAATAGTTTAGATATGATTTTATAAAGGTAGCTTACAAAAAATCCGTTGATATTCTTTGAGTTCCTGTGAACCGTTGATATTCTTTGAGTTCCTGTGAATTGTTAACTTCTGAGATAAGAATAATAAATATTATTACCTCTAAGCTAGTTTTTCTGAATATAAAATTCATGTATTGTTCACATTATTATTATTTTTTTAATATTTTCCAGTAACTTTTGATAAAGTTAAAATTATAATCATCCGATTCTGAAATTTTACTTTCCTTTTTGAAATAAATAAATATCATGAAGAGTCCTAAATGTTTATCTTATATTTTAATAAAAATGCTGTTTATATTACACTATTGTTGAGGATGTGTCCCACAGAATGCTGTGTTCTTCAACCATGTTATATAGTGCGTTGATTTGACACTATACGAAATAAGGTCATATCATATGTTTATAATTATTTATTAAAACAAAACACTTTTCGTATAAAAAAAGACTATCCTAAGTTAAATTCATAAAAAATTATCTTGAGTTTGTTACTATTGCCGATTGACAATTACAAATCCATACACTTAGACTGTGAGAAACTATTGTTCAATGAAATATATAATAAGAAAACAGCTTTAATTTTGTATTTCTTTATGCATGTTATTTCCATGTCCCTTATTTTAGAAATGCATCCTTCTTAGTTCCAACTGATTCTTTTGCCTAATGAGCCAAACATGTCAGTTTTGAATCAGATTTATGCTATAAATAAACTCATTGATCATGAAGTTAGCACAATATTTTGTAATTTACTTAATAATATCAAGTAAATACATTATCATATTAAATACATGACAATAAAGAAATAAATAGAAAAAAGATAAATAGAAATGATTGAAGAAAAACAAAAGATATGTAAATAAAAATGAATATATTTTTTATCTTCATACCATGTGATTAATATGATATCTCTATTATGGTATAAGAGCAATCTCACTTTTCAAGTCGGTTTTGTAAGGTTGAGATAGACTTAAATTTCACTTCATTGATAGGATATCTAACACGGTTGTTAGGCCAATCAGATCATCCGCTATCGGGTTACTATCGGACTATCCTTAAATAATATAATCTCACGCACTAGTTGAATAGTCTCGGTACGAGAGAATATATTGGAGATCACACACTACTGTATAAGACCTTTTAATAATTTATAATATAACTACAAACATCACTCTCCAAATCAGTTTTATGATATTGAATTAGTTTTAAATTCCAATTCTTAATATATATCTTCGTACACTTTCATTTTATCTATCTTCCAGATTATATTAACTCAATATCTAATTGTTATGTGATTTATATTTTACTGTATCGTGTAGCTTGGAGGGCCATTTTGGAAAGTGAAAGTTGGAAGAAGGCATTCTAGAACAGCAAACTTCACTGCTGCCAAGACTGGTGTTATTCCACCTCCTACATCTAACCTCACCAACCTTATCACAACTTTTCCAGCTCAAGGACTCTCTACTACAGACATGGTTGCCTTATCTGGAATTTCTCCTTCCTCTACTCTATCCTATTATTTCCTTCCTCTTCCATTATATGAGCAATTAATCATTTTGTCTGTGTTTGTTGAGACACATTCTAGTAATGATTTTGTAAAATAACAGTGCTTTTTTCTAACAAAGTTCATACCAGAATGTGACATTTAAACAACCAGGTGCATTGATCAAGCCCTTTTTCTAAGCTTAAAGTAGTGTGCCATTCAACACTGACACGTTTAACAATCTTGAAAGGCACATTTAACCAAGAAAATCACCCATTTATGATATTTTAGTTTTCTGGGAAATGAGTGAATCTAAGAACTATATACAATCAATTCACATATCATATATAACTAGAAAAATATACTAAACAAAAACAACCTCAAATCACAACTAAAATTACAGAAACGTTACAATTTTAGGATTTAATAACCTCAAAATCTTGAAAAAAGGAGGATAAAATTAAACCTCAAAGAAATAAAAAAGAAACAACATTTAGTCCTATGTATATTATTATAGTTGTCAAACACAACAATGGACACCACTTAAAAATTTATATTGAGATGACTTGACGTATTTTCTAAAATTGACTATAATTTTTTAATCATAACTAGATCTTAGGTCAATCGACTATTTTAGTTCATTTTAAAAAATT
>Ga0123340_1006793_pt1 | contig 10913 bp, 9 predicted proteins | sample SirMexnodulemix_FD_89961 | JGI IMG/M metagenome (GOLD analysis project Ga0123340, IMG submission 89961) | Root nodule microbial communities of legume samples collected from Mexico - Siratro Mexico nodule mix | ecosystem: Host-associated > Plants > Roots > Nodule | place: Mexico: Nepantla... | reverse complement strand
TTTTAACTTTTTTTTTAAAAATGTTAAAATAATAATTAACAATGTTTTTTTTTTTATACTTAATATTAAAATCCTTAAATTAAAATTTTGGTTTACTTAAAAAAAAAAAAAAAAACTTCATAAATGAACTAAAATAGTAGGTTACTTATTAGAATGATTTTTATTAATATGTCTTTTTTTAGGTGTCATTTAACTAACTATTATATATTTAGTCATTTGGATTGAAAATTGACTTATAATTGAATATCATTTGCGTATTTTAATATATCATTGACATAGATTTATAATATGGTACTAGTAGTTTATTTTTAAATATGTGTAAGTAACACTAACTATGAATAATATTTTTTTTGTTACGGTATGTGTTTTTTTATAGATAAAATGCAGTGTTTTTTTTATAGATAAAATGCAGTTGCTGAAATGCGCCTTTTTTTATTTTTTTAAAGTACACCTTAAGCTTTGAAACGATTGAATTACTTTTGGAGATATTTTTTTTTATATATGTACAACAATACAAATATAATTTTAATCTAAAATTCATATAAAATTACTCAAATATTTTAGTACTTAGACCAATTTTAGATTTAGATATATTATTGGTAACATATTTTGTAAATGTGTTGTTTATTATGGATCACATCGTGGTTTCAAATTATTTTATTGCATATTTTGTGTATTTTTTGGATTTGATATATGCTTCGAGTATATTTAACGAATTTCTTTCATAAATATTTATGTGAAAGAAAAGTTAAAATTAAAATTTCCATTCATTTAAATTAGATAATACATTAATTAATATTTAGGAGCTTCTTTATACTAGTTTTCTAACTTTTTTTTTGTTTTTAATTTGTACATCTATTATTTTTGTTTCTTCAATTGTTCACCTTTTTTTCTTAAAAAATACTTACAGAGAAGTTTCTCTAATAGCTAATAGTCTGTATGTTATTTAGGGATAGAAACAAAGTAGTCTGTTTATAGTTGGACAATGATTATATTTTATTTGAGGTTTAATTACATGTTAAATTTTGTATAAATAACGTGGTTTTCTTGCTACACAAAAAATATTGGTTAATTATAAAAATTGTAATTCACCTTTTATAATAAATAATAGGATGGTAGTTTTATAATAAATAATAGGATGGTAGTTTTATAGATCGGATAAAACTTACTATAACAGTTCTAATTTAAATCCACATAATAAGCACATTTACTGTGACACCTAAAATTTTAAAAACTAACATATATAATAAGTAATTACTATAAAAATAGTCAAAGTAAAAATTAGGATAAAATATTTTCTCCTTTTCTCATTCATATGAGACTCAGTTCTCTCTAATTGTTAGTTATTAATCATCTTCATTTATTCACGTTATAATAGTCATTATTATTGTTCTCATAATTATGATCGTCAACATCTATCATGAACGGGGAGAGGTTAAAAACATTCTTCCCCTTTCATGTGTACTTATTTAATAATTATATATATATATATATATATATATATATATTATAATATATTAAAGATAAAAAAAATAGAAATATCTTCTCTTTCAAAAGATTTGAAGATTCATAAGTTATTTAGATTAGTATTATCATTGATATAAGTCACAAATTCAGTCAAAAAATAATAATTGGATAGTAGTTATGTTAGTAATCTTACTTACATAAAAAGTTAATTTTTTTTTTATGTACGTTGGTCATCCAGATCCAAAATATTCAGAGGTATTATTAAAGAATTACATATAACATTATTTATAAATTCAAGTAATTTGGAAATATGAAAATTGATTGTTATAATAGACTCAATAGTCCACACTCAATAACAATTCATCTTTGAATATTCTAACCTAGGTCCAAAAGCTTATAAATATAGTTTGACCTTCTAAGAAATACTCACTTAATCTCTCTCTCTCTCTTTTATTACTCATACTAATACTTCTAAAAACTTCACTAACTTTTACTAATTTGAATATCAGATCATCTTCTGCAGGTGGACCTTCACTCGATATTTATCGACAAGCAATCACCATTTATAGGATCCAAACCGACACTTAGTTTGACTTTCCTGAAACTGGACAAGTCTCGCTTTAAGAACATTTGACATTCATCACGTGAGTCAAAAATTTATCCAAATCATAACTTTTATGATATTCACGAGAAGTTAGACTATAACTTTATTGCCATTATATCATATTAGATGTGATTCTTGAAAATAAAATATCAGAAAATAAATAAATTCTATAATCATGAAAAAAATAGTGAAACTAGACCCTAAAATTAACAAATGAACCTAGTATGAATCACTGGATGAGTTTTAGACTCTACTATTTTTGCTTGATTAAAATATTCTAAAACAATTTTAAATTTCTATTTCTTTATCTAAAAAATTAATTTCACGTAGATAGGGTTAGATAGTGTGTTAAGCACTCTAGGGTTAGGGTATTAGCTTCCTTCATATGTTAGGGTTAGGGAAACTTCTTCCATAAGCTTTTCCTTTTACTTTTTTTCTATATATAGTTGTGTAGACAATGTGTAAAGTAGCTTGAATGACATTAATGGATTGCTACTGGAATTTTTCCAGCACTTAGTCTTGAACTCCTCTTTGTTTACTCTCCTTTAAGATAAACTTAGAAAATCATTGATAGTTGGCCTAACCTCTATCAAAAACCTTGTTCCATCTAGTTCATCAATCTTCATGGTACTAAGCTTCTTCTACACATTTCCATTGTTCACACTTCACCTCACGATACTAGCTTTACTTCATTTGTTTTTGCACACCTTCATTTAACGTTTTCACATTTGGCTATTGGAGTTATCTTCACCATTCAATCGTGCAAGCTTTCAAAAGCTTCCACCACAAGCTTGAAGCATGTTGAGGCAAAGTAACTAGATGGATCTCCATCAAATATTTATTTTGGATTTCAACTTTTTGTAGATGGTAAGTCATTAGGCATAAACATGATTGAATAAATTTGTCATGAATTGATAAAATATTTTTTTTTATAGATTAGAAATTTGTACTCATTATGATTTAGAGTTATGTGTGGTACTTAGACATTGTCCTTTCATATAGCTAGTCTACTTTTTATTAAATTATGCTTCACTTTATTTTTTTTGTCCTTTCATAATATGTCTTTATTAAAGGGATGCAACCTGATGGGGTCATTACAATTCTGAAATAACTGTTGTAATAAGTGTTCATATTTACTTTCTTTAACTCATTTAAATATGTTATTATATCAATCAATATTTAAACAAACGTAATATTTCTATATTTTATATTTGTCAAACAATTGAAATAAAATATATATTTACAAATAAGTGATGTAAAATATATTTTTTTGTAGTAATGAAGACAAAAATGCATGACTTTAATAAATTGAGTTTTGAGGAGTTTACTAATTTGTAAAGTTACTAAAATTAAGTTATGTATGAAAGGTAAAGGTATGATATGACTCTAACTTCAACCACCAAGTTAAAAATATTTGACAATTAAAAGGAACGTATGTATTTTACAATGTGTATATTTCACACTTGGAGGTTCTTGAAAGGTAACATGATACCTTACAACATTTGATATAAAGCTTACTATCCTTTTTTTTTCACAAATTAACTAAACGCTTCGATACTCATTATTTTATTTTTAAAACTAACTTAAGTCTAATAAATATATATACAATACTTTAGGATATATGAGACTTATTTAAGAATTTACACATTTATTTTTCTTCCAAAATGTATAAAGTCATCATGAATTCCCATTCTTGGGCATGAACTCTTGGTGACAACATGCAAATTAGCACAATGGTGTTGCACGCATCTTGAACATTCTCTTGCGTAGTTACCCCAAGTTTATACTTTTCATTCATCGTTTCAAATACTCCATTCTTTTAAAAATGAGCTATATTATGTCGTAAGGAATCTGAATAACAATTTTACTTGCTAGAACCAGTTTCTCAACCAAGTTTAATACCATGAAACAACACTACGAGTTCAACATGTTGAAAAAAAAATTGTTACGATGGCAACATACTTTTTAGAGTATGTTTTATTTTATAAAATAATTAATTTCTCTTGATCCATGTATTATTGAACAACCTTTTTTCATTCAGTGACTATACTCTTTCTTTTTCCGTTTCTACTTTCGCCCTTATTTTTACTCTTTTGCAACCTAATCTCACATGGTATTAGAGCCTCTATTATGAAAATAAAAAGAAGAACAAAGATGAACAAAAGACATGAGAATGAAAATATTCTCTCTTTTTTTTGTGTATTGATCTAAAACAAAGAGCTGAATATATACAAATAATGTACCCATTCTAGGTATAGCTAAAGGAAGAAAATAAATAAAGATATTACAACCTGATACTGTCGTAAAACACAAAATAAACAGAATTGATGATAATTTGATTATTGTCATAAAAAAAATCAAATAATTAATGTTTCTTTCCTTCTATCAATTTGGTCCTATCATAAAGACAAAATCACAGAATTAATATTAGTTTTCTGCTAGAAGCCTTGTATCTATATCCTGTGAAACCCTCCCCCTACAAACTAGAGAGCAAATATTGATGAGACCCAACTTGAAATAAATATTCTTGAAAGACTGAGGACCTAAGGCTTTGGTATAAACGTCTGCTAGTTGCTCTGTGGTGAAAATGGGAAGCAAATGGATGAGACCCTTCTTCAATTTTTTGCTAACAATGTGACAATCTATTTTTATATGTTTTGTACTTTCATGAAACACTAGATTTGTTGCAATGTATTTTGTTAAGTCATTGTCACAATATAAAAAAGATGGTTGCTCAAAAGAAACTTTTAAATATTGAAAAAGATAGACTAGCCATTGAATTTCACATGTAACAGTGTCATTGCCCCGTATTCAACTTCATAGGAATTCTTTGATATTGTTCTTTGCTTCTTTGATTTCCAAGATATAAGGGAATTTCCAATATACACACTAAAACCGATCACTGATTGTCTTGAATCACTACAGGTACCCTATTCACTATCACAAAAGGCTTTAAGATGGGCAGAACTGCTGGAAGAGAAAAGTAAGCCAAGACTTGGAGCTCCTTTAATATACTTGAGAATTCTAATTGCTGTATTATAGTGAGCAATTCTAGGCTTATCAAGAAACTGAGAAAGTTGATGAAGAGAAAACGTTATGTCAGGTCGGGTATTAGTGAGATACATAAGCCTTCCAATCAACCTTCTATAGGCATGAACATTAGTGAAAGACACACTTCCAATAGAAGACAATTTAACAAGATTATTCATAGGAGTGACTGCAGGTTTGTAGATTAAAAGACCTGCATATATTAAAAATTCCAATGCATATTTCCGTTGATTCATCATTATCCATTTCTTACTTCTTGCTACTTCAAGCCCAAGAAAATATCTTAAATCACCAAGATCCTTGATCTTGAATGTCTTATTTAAAGCTTATTTGACTTGTTCAATCTCTTCTTTATCATTTTCTGCCAAAATTATATCATCCACATACACTAACAATGTTGTAAAAGATCCTTCAGAAGAATTAATAAATAAGGAACACTACAAAAAGAACAAAAATTACCGACGAGACAAATCTATCGAAAACACTCAAAATCCATCGATAAAATGATTGTATATAAATTTAAGATTTAGGGCAAATCTGTCGGTAAATCCGTCTATAAATTTAGCGACGGATGATATCCGTTGATAAATTTAGCGACAGATAATATTCGTCGATAAAATTATCAATAATGATATTTTACCGATGTATAAAGTTCTGACAATAAAATTCTGTCGGTAATTTAACTTTTCCTTGTAATGGAATAATCATTCATATATTGAGTATATCCCGCATAAATAAAAAAGGATGAAAATTTAGCAAATCATTCCCTGCTAGCTTGCTTAAGGCCATATAAAGCCCATTTTAATTTACAAACTTGTCCTGGTTGAATAGAAGTCAATCCAGGAGGAGTAACCATACATCTTCTTTCAACTCTCCATGTAAGAAAGCATTATTTATGTCTAATTGCTTCAACTCCCAATTATATATAGAAGCTAAAGAAAGGAGCAATCTTATAGTGGTCATCTTTACTACTGGAGAAAAAGTTTCAAGGTAGTCAATACCCTTTGTTTGTGTGTATCCCTTCGTCACTAATCTTGCTTTATATCTTTTAATAGTCCCATTAGCATTATACTTTATTTTGAATACCCATTTGCAACCTATGGCAGTTTTGTTCTTGGGAAGAAGAACAGTCTCCCATGTTTGATTTGACTCCAAAGCAGATATCTCACACTGTATAGCCTTTCTCCAACAGTCATATTTCACAGCTTCAGAATAAGTGTTTGACTCAACATGTGAAGAAATAGAAATAACAAACGATTTATAAGAAGGTGATAATTTATTATACGACGAAACAAAATTCAAAGGATATTTAACTCTAGAAGATGTATTGGAAACATTGAGATTACAATGATAATCCTTTAGATACTCAGGTGGTCTTTTTGTTCTGATACTCATTCGAATTGACTGTGTTGTTTCATGATTTTCATTAAGGTTTTGGTCTCTATGGGAACAAACTTTTTCAAGGATATAAATGTCTGATTCATGGTCATTATTAACATGGTGCAAAAATGACTCGTGTTAGCTGACTCAAAATACGTTGATATTCAATAAAAACATTTTGATCATCAATGTTTGAACTATTAGTTTCATTGCTAGTATCTTCAACCTTTTGATATGGAAAAACATGTTCATAGAAGACAACATCCCTAGACACAAAAATTTCTCTTAATTGAATATTCAACAAAATATATCCTTTTGTCCCCTTTTTAAAACCAATAAAAACACATTTTGATACCCTTGGATCAAATTTACTTCTATTTGTTGACAAAGTGCTAGCATTGTTAGCATCAGGAGTTGCTAGTGGATTTGATGAAATCAACAAGCGAATGAAGTATAATGAATCAGCAAAGAAGATCATGAAGATGATTGAAGATATTGGTTCTAGACTTAGACTTTGGGTGTGAGTGTGTGAGTTCTTGCTCTTGTCATAAAATCATTTGTTGCATGTTTCATATGTCTTAGTAAGCTCCAAAGATAAATATGTTTAATCAAATTAATCAAAGTTTTCAGATAAATTTGTTTTGGAAAGAAAACTTAATAAACTAGTTTTATTCTGAATCTGATAAATTTTCTGTTCCAGAAAAGTTCAATTGATTGGACAATTATTTCAATCAATTGAAATTTTAACAGATTTTAAAACAGTTTGCCTATATAAAGGAAAGGCACATGTTTTGACATATATAGAAAATCATTCTAAAAAAACATTGTGAAATCTTCTTTGAGAGAAACGTGTGAAACACCTTGTGAACCTTTGCCAAATCATTTCTTCTCAAGAATCATAATCTTGGAGCATTACTTTGATTCTGAATCTATGTAACTGTGATCTTATAGTAAGCTAAGTGTTTCTACTTTGTTATTGACATCTTTGTAATCTATTTTGAGTAGAATCACTGTGTGGTTTGGTCTATTCATTGTATTTTTGAATACTGTTGAATTGTGGTTACATATTACATAGGGTGTGTGATTGTAACTAGATTGTACAGATGGTTCTGGACTGTTTGGATAGCTGCTGAATGGTTCAGTAGGTTGTTTTACTGCTGGGACTAGGGTGTTCTTGCGGGGTACAAGTTTGTATTGTTGATACTAATCTTAGAGATCTTTTCTAGTGGAAATCTTTGCTAGTTTGCAAAGGACTGAATGTAGCCCTTGAGGAAGGGTGAACCAGGATAAAAACTTGTGTTCTTGATCTTTCTTTCTCTATTCGTGAACACTTATCTTGTTTCTGCTGGTTGCGCAATTAACTATTTCTCACGTACAATTAATTGTTTTGTTCTAAGTGTGTTTGGAAATCTTTTCTGAAATTGTTTGTCACATATTCAGGTTTCTGTATATTTCTCATTTTGATTTTTCAGTCAACCAAGTTTTTCTATGTAATTGATTGTATTTGTTTTAAAACTAGTTTTCTTGAACTTTTTTTTAAATCAACTGGTTATTATTTTTCTAAAAACTGTTTACTCAATTGAGTTATGGGTTTTCTAAAATACTTTTCTGACTTCAGTTTATTACTTTCGCACTTGATTTGATTGAATACAATTGATATAGTTGATTGATTATTTTTTGGAATAGATTGAACATTCACTGTGCATTTTACAGAAATCATCTTTTAATAGTTTGAATAAAGAATCTTCATCCAGTTTTGTAAAATTGATCACAGTTCGCAAAAAGTTTTCTAAGTTTAATTCACCGCCCTCTTGAACTCAGCCTGGACTTATTTTACAATTGGCATCAGAGCTAGGACTTGTATCCTAGTCAAGTTTTCGATCCATGGTGAGAACAAATAGCCTTTTGCTGAGGGAGCTTCTATATATAGGCCACCCATGTTTTCTGGGGTTAATTACTAGTTTTGGAAAGTGAGGATGAAAATCTTTATTGAATCTATTGACCATGATATCTGGAATGCTATAGTGAATGGTCCTTATATTCCAATGTCTGTTGTGAATGGTATGTCTGTTGTAAAATCATTTGATGAATTGTCTGAAGCTGAAATAAGCGTGTTCAGTATGACTGTGTTACAAGAACATAATTACATCTGCCTTGAATCTTGATGAGTTCTTTAGGGTATCCCAATGCAACTCTGCAAAGGAGATGTGGGATATACTGAAAGTTACCCATGAAGGGACAAATGATGTAAAGAGAGCAAGGAAACATGCACTCATTTAGGAGTATGAGTTGTTCAGAATGCAACCAAGAGAGACTATAGTGGATGTCTAGAAACGGTTCACTTATATAGTCAATCATATGATTGGACTAGGAAAACAATTTGATAAGGAAGAGCTAAATATCAAGATCCTTAAATGCTTGGACAGGAGCTGGCAGCCTAAAGTGACTCCAATATCCGAGACTAGAGACTTAACAACCCTCACTACAGTAACACTGTTTGACAAGTTGAGAGAGCATGAGCTTGAGATGACAAGGTTGAAAGAAATGGAATCTATTGAGAAGAACTCCAGAAGCCTTGCACTCAAAACAAAAGCTGTAGATATTGAATCCAGTGAAGAGAGTTCAGATGAGTGCAGTGAAACTGAAAATCTCAACTTACTAACAAAGAGATTTCAAAAATTCATAAAGATGAAGGGAAAATGAAGAATTAGAGGAGCACAAGGTACAATAAAAAAGTTGATCCTAATCTAGCGAAATTTACCTATTTTGGATGTGGTAAGCAGGGTCACATAAAGATGGATTGCTCGAGCCTTGTCACCAAGGAAAAGACAAATGAGAAAAAGGATCACAAAGCTAGAAAAGGGAGAAAAGTATACATTGCATGGGAAGACAATGCTTCCACTTCCAGCAGCTCCTCACTTGAAGATGTTGAAGTCAATATGTGTTCAATGGCTGGAAAAGATTCAAAGGTTAGTACTGAGAACTCTAGCACTTCCTTTAATAGTGCAAATTATAATTCACTACTTCATGCCTTTCATGAAACACATGAAGAAGCTAACAGACTAGCCTTATCCAACAATAGACTGAAAGGTCTGAACAATTGGTTGGAAGGCAGAGTCAAAGAACTGGAAGATGAAGTTTTGCAACTAAAACTGATTTTAAACATTTAGAAATTATTTACGAAGCTTCCAGTAATTTTGACTCTAGTCAGCCAGTTAATTGTGAAAACTGTGAAGCTCTGTAGAAGAAAGTTAATTACTTAATTACTACTGCTTTCAAGCTTTCAATGGGTACTGCAAACCTCAATGCTATTTTGGGTTCTCAAAACTATGTTTTTGAAAAAGCTGACATTGAATATCAAATTGGTTTTAAAGGAAAACAAAGAAAATACAACAGTTTCTTTAAAACAAATGAGCAACAGTTTTCATCTTCATTGGCTTGCTTCTATTGTATGGGAAAAGTCCATTATGTGAGGAACTATAAAATTAGAAGGTTTGATGTGTCAAAGGGGTTAGTTAGGTGGATGCCTAAAAGGATCACTAACACTTGTGGACCCAAGTTTAACAGGGTACCAATGCCTCAAACTTAACCTGTTTTACAGGTCTGTTTGGCATCTAGTAAACTACTGTGGTACTTGGATAGTGAATGCTCCAAACACATGACTGGTGATGCTTCCCATTTAACTAATTTGAAGCTAAAACTTGCTAGATATGTCACTTATGGAGATAACAACCGTGGGAGGATTCTTGGAGTTGGTGACATTGGAAGAGATGATAAAGTGATCATCAAGGACGTACCCTTGGTTGATGGATAAAAGCATAGTTTGCTCAGTATTAGCCAATCGTGTGACAAGGGGTATAAGATCACTTTTGAGCCCAATCTTTGCCTCATTGCAGATTCAAAATCTAGTGAAACTATCCTAGTAGGTAAAAGGGTAAATAATGTATATATGCTTAATGTTTCTTGCATATCATCTAGCATGAATTGTTTGCTAACTAGGAACGATGAATCGTGGATGTGGCATAGAAGATTAGCTCATATTCACATGCATAATCTCAATAGGCTTGCATGTAAAGATCTTCTTGTAGTTGGACTACCTAAGCTCAAGTTTGAAAAGGACAGACTGTGTGAAGCATGCCAAAAGGGTAAACAAACTAAAAGTTCTTTTAAACCCTTAAATGTGATTTCAACATCTAGACCTCTTGAGCTGCTTCATATGGATTTGTTTGGTTTTTCAAGAACTATGAACCTAGAAGGTAATTACTATGTTCTAGTTATAGTAGATGATTACTCTATATTTACATGGACATTATTCATTGCTACCAAGGATGAAGCTTATAATGTGTTAAAGTAAGTATTTGGGTAGTCCAGTCTTGTTCAACATCGTTCTGGCCAGTTTCTCCAAATATCTGTT